>VMHT01163064.1_pt1 | contig 10713 bp, 16 predicted proteins | sample 4693611 | NCBI WGS metagenome assembly VMHT01 (sample SAMN12280063, study PRJNA550983) | marine metagenome | isolation source: seawater sampled from same location over 5 years 0.02-0.2 micron viral filtrate | place: USA: collected off the coast of southern California halfway between the port... ...
CATACGAAGATGCTGCTAAGTTTGCTCGTAAACAGTTTATTGATTATGATATTGATGCTCCTGTTATAAACTGGGCTAGAAATACTGCTGTTCCGTTCTTATCATTTAGTTATAGAATGATACCTATTTTAGTTGAGACTGCATTTTTAAGACCCCATAAATATTTTAAGTATGGTGCTCTTGGATATGGTCTAACAAAATTAGAAGAAATGTATGGTGGTGATGAAGCAAAAAGAGAAAGGGCATTATTACCAGAATATGAAGCAGGTAATATATTAGATTTACCTTTCATGCCTAAAAAAGTAATTAGAATACCAGTGAAAGATAAAAATGGCAGACCTAAGTTTGTAAATATATCTAGGTTGTTTCCAGGTGGAGACCTTACAAGTTTTGATGGTTCTAGAAATGTACCATTCTTACCCGAACCTTTACAACCAAACTTTGGAGTTGGGGGAGAAGTGTTAAGTTCTATAATAGGATATGATTTATTTTTACAAAGAAGAGAGCCCGGAAGAGGAACAGGTGAAGTTCTAGAAGAAACAGGAGCAATACTTAATAGTTTAAGTAAAAAACTAATACCTAACTTTCCTTTTGTACCAGGTGCATACTCTACGCAAAAATTAAATAGGGCATTGCGTGGTGATAATTCTCCGTTTAGAGAACCTCAGTCTGAAGCTGAAGCATTAATGAATGCCTTTGGTTTTAAGATTAGTAATAAAAGTTTTGATACTTTAGCTAGAAGAAAAAAATTAGAGTTAGATAAAAAAGTTAGAGTACAAAAATTTAAATTAAGAAATCTTAAAAATGATTTAAATAATGGTTCTATAACAAGAGCAGACTTTGATAGAAAAGCATCTAAAATACAAACAAAAATCTATGAACTAACTCAAGAATTTAAATTAAGATTAATAGGATATGACCCTTATGCAGTAAGAATATTTGATGATATAACACACACTATGAACTCAGGGGATAGTGTATCTGAAACAGAAGAAAGAAAAGAAACAAAAGAAGAAAGATTACTAAGATACGAACAAAAAAGGTAATGTATGGAATCAATAATAGCGTTCCTACTATCGACAGTAGGAATCGTAGAAATAATAGAAGTAAGTGAAGCAGTAACTAAACAAAATACAGGAGGAAATGTAATGGGTGGTTTACCAGTTGAGATGATAACAATGCTAGGTTCTAGCCTACTGGGGGGTGTAATGACAATCTGGGGGCAGAGCATCAAAGCAAAACAGGAAGAACAAAAAATGTTGTTAGCTAGAGCAGAGACACAAATGTCTTTCATAGAAAAAGCTAGAACATATGAGAACAAAGGCTTCCAATGGACCCGAAGAATCATTGCATTAACTGCAGTGTTCTTTATTATTGCTTGGCCTAAGTTAGTACCAGTATTATTTGATGTGCCAGTTATTCTAACATGGACAGAATTTACAAATGGATTTTTATTCTTGATAGAAAAGAAAGAAATATTATTAGATAGAGAGTTCTTAGGGTTGGTAATTACACCGTTAGATACTCACTTGATGTCTGCTATTGTTGGACTATACTTTGGTGGTAGCTTAGTTAAAAAGTAATGGTATTAGAAGTAGAAATAAACCCTTTAAATAGAATGCTATCAGAGGTGGTAGATTCATTAGCAAAGTATGAGGGTGTAAAGGGTGGGGGTAAAAGAATAGAGGACCCATCTAAAATTAAGGCCCCTTATGGTGCTGACAATCCCCCCGTGCCTAGACTAGACAATGAACAAGATAGAGATTATGCTAAAAGAATAGCCGGATATTTTCATAATAATTTAATTAATAAATTTGGAGAATCTTATATAAAAGCACCTATTAGTGTGCAAAAGGCACTTGTTGATTTTCAATATAATACTGGGGGTTTTGCAGGAACAGAAAGAACTCCTAGTTTAAATAGAGCCTTAGAAAATAATGATTACTCTACAGTTATGAAAAACACACTAGATGTAATTTCTGCCTATGATAGTAAGAAAGGCTCAGATGGAGTTTTACTAGGGATAGCAAAAAGAAGAGCAATAGAGTATAATAATACTGCTGATGATTTAGGCATACCTAAATTAAATTTAGTTAAATTAGAAACAACTCCACAAGGAACTGCTAGAATTATTTATAAAAATAAAGATAATGTAGATGTTTTAAATTATAGTTTTTCTAACAAGGGAGTTCACTCACAATCATCCACAGGTAGCTTTAGTCCTATAGAGGAAAGTTTAAAACTTACGCAATAAGCCTATTCAATAATTCTTGCGTATCTTTGTGAGTATCGTTTGTGTGTTCTTGTAGACGTTTAATGATTGCCCTTAGAATAAAGGGTAGTGGAGTTCTTAATACTTTTTCGTTAACATGACGGCCATCCCATGCATATCGCATAGTGCCATACTTTTCTTTAAAATTTTTAATAAGTAGTGTTGTATCAATACAGTCTTCATCCCAATAAAATTGGTTGTCCTCTGCACAATACCACACTGACAAATTAAATAATTCAAAATCATTTGCTGTCTTTCTTGGCAATATCTTTCTTTTCATTTTCTTGCACCTCTGAGGCTATGGAGCCTAGTATTTGATTAACTTGATTCCACGGAAGTGTGGATAAAAAATTAACTATTGCTTGTATTAATTTTTGACTTATTTCGTATTTTTGCATCTTTAGTTTTCTCCTTATGTAGATGTATGTTTCTTAATTCTTCAGTAATTATTGCAGATAAATCATCATGCAGTATTTTTAGATAGCCAAAGAAATTTGTTTTAGTGGATATCTTTATATATCCTTTGTCTTTTACTTGCTTTGATTCAAAAGAATCTAAAGACAGTAGTAAATCTCCTGTGAATGGGTCCTTAATTATTCTCATAGTTGTTTACATTTATTAATTCAGCTATTGGTATCAAGTAACCCCATGAAGTATTACTATCACCACCAGGCATTTTTTTAAATTTATTTTTTTTGATGATATCTTTTAATGAAAGTGTTTCAAGAGTTATATTAAAAAAAAGTCTATTCTTTTTATAAAAATTTACAGACCAATACTTTGCATTTGTTGTAAGTATGCCACTGTCTTTACCTCTACTAGAATACTCACAGAAATGATTACCACTTTTAATCCACTTATCTCTCTCTGATTTTACTTCCGTAGAATCACCCTCTACAATATCGGCAACAACTTTCTCGCCAACCTTTCCCCACTTTAAATCGTATTTAAAATCTGAATTATGTTTCAATGTAACTTCTTCTTCCACTCGTCTAAGTAGATTATATTATCTTTACCATTCTCACTTTCCATTTCAAGAACTTCATATAAAGATTTTCCTAAACCATATATTAAATCGGGGTCATCTAAAGATATTTGTCTAAGACCTAAAGCTACAATAAAAGCTAGTTCTTTTTCATCAGTGTTCGGTTTATATTTCCCATCTAGTCTACAAGCAAATTTATTCTCTCCGAAGGGAGTTATAAACAATTTCATAGTTACATCATCAGTTTTCGTTCTCTTCACTTTCTACCATCCTAGGGTTATTAATCTCAGCGTACCAATAGTATGCCGGATTAGTTGATTTAGATTGTTGTTGAGGTAAATATTGTAGGTTATCCCAACACTTATGCTTATAGTTACAGAAATTACATACAGTGCTTAACACTTTATTTCCTGTTTCATTCCTACCAAACTTTTCATTCTTTAATTCAAACTGTTTTTTAAAAGGAGCATCAGTCATTAATGCTTTAATATTTTTATTAGCCCTTTTAAGTGCGTCCCTTTTATATTTAACGTCTTCTCTTGGAGGCTCTGTTACTAACATCTCGCCTGTCTCTTTATTAATTACAATCCAACCACCAAAATCTTTTTTAAGTGCCTTGCCATATAAATAACCTTGAGGTAAATATCCAAAGGGGTCATCCTCACTCATGGCTTTGAACCCTCTACTAAACTTATTCTTAAATGCGAAATTAGATGATGACTTTATATCGTAGACTTTATCGTCAATAATAATATCATAAGTACCCTTGATGTCAAAGTATTTTGTTTTTAATTTTACCTTACCTTGAACCCCATCAATCCTTGCTTTTACAGTTCTAAGAAGCATAACTACTACGGCTTCTAGTATATCACCATATAGATTTCTTATCTTAGTGTTATAATCTGAAGCGTACCCCACTTGAGAATCAGATGCATACTTTTTTTCCATCTGTAATTGACAAAGGGGTCGGCCAACATTAGACATCCTAATCCTAAATTCAGATTCTCTTTTACCTGTAAATTGTTTTTTTACTGCGTCTAAACAATCACTAGCAAATTGATGTTGAATTAAATGAGGTATCTTTATTGGCCGTCTTTGAGATTCAACAAGAAGAGATTTGACCTCTTCTAAAAAGGTCATGCCGTTTCCAGTTCTGCTACTATATCATCATCTAATACATCTTCAGTGGATTTTTGTTTTTCTTTATATAAACCCATGACATATGCATTCTCACTTTCACGAATAGATTTAAACATATTTAAATGTTTTAATTGTTCTTCGGTAAGTGCCGGTGGTTTTGTAAAAGATTCTTTTATCTTTGCAACATACCAAATGTTAGAACCTTTTTTCTCTCTTTGTGTATCATAAAATTCTAAGATACAATTAATCATTACTTCATTTCTTTGACTGATACCTTGTATTATTTCTTGCATAGGTATAAAATTTGTACCAGATGCAGAATATAAAACAGGCTCATCTGTTATAGATAATTCTTTACCTGTAGCTGACACACCTTTCATGGTGGCTAGTCCCCAAGTATATTTAAAGCATTTGATTTTATCCTGCTCGTCTATTTCTTGTTGACTTAATCCTTCCCTTTTTTTTCTAGGAATACTGCCACATCTTTGTGTACCATTTGTATCAGGTATCTCATCACTCCAAGATGTAAACATAATAGATTTATAGTTATTATCTTCATTATTTTCATCATACTTTTTATATTGCATTGCAGTATACAACGGTCTAAAAGAAACAGGCTTACCGAAAATAGTTCCGACACTACTATTATCTATTCTAAAAGAACCCATAGGAAGTTTATTTCCGTCATCATCTTCTGGCTCTCTGTTTGTTCTCATAGTCGCTAGAGTTGTAGTAGGTGCAGAATCTTGACCTATCATTGCCATCACCTTTTCTGGTGATAGATTACTTATATTTGTTACTTCGTTTGACATTTTAGTTCCTCTCTAACATATGTTAGATTTATTTAATACTACATATTATTATTATATTTGCTTTGTGTCAAGCCAGTTTTGACCACTCTTTATCTCTATATCTAGTGGCACATTGAAATCACAATCAAAGTTTACAAATAGATAATCTTTTACTCTACTACATCCTGTTTTTATTATTGATTCTACTATCTTTTCTTCACCAGGATATGTATCTATAACAATAGAATCGTGCACTGTATTAATAATTAAACTCTTTACTCCCTTTTCTTTCATTAAAGACCACACATTTAAACAAGCTATGGGAACTATATCTGCAGTTGCAAAGCCTTGTACAGGATAATTTTTTATCTTAGTAGCTTTTGTATATCTAATGTCACCATACTTATTAGTTGTTTTGTATACATCAGGGAAGTAATATTCTCTTCCACTAGGTAAAGATATTATTTTTGTTTTGTATGCAGTTTCTTGTAGGGTTATATGCCACTTGGCTATGTCTCTATATCTTTTTAAAAAACTTTGATAATATTTTCTTTCATTCTCATTACCCATCATCCCACCGTATAAAGGTTTAAACGTGTGAGCCTTGGCCTCTTGCCTACTACAACCTATAATATCTGCAGTATTTTGGTGAACGTCTACACCATTTTCAATATCTTTCATGCCTTGTTTATCTTGGGCTAAAAAAACTGCAGTCCTAAATTCTAACTGTGAAAAGTCTACCTCAAATATATTTCCATTTTCAAATCTAGATATGATTACACTTTTAATACCACCATCTCTTGGTAAGTTTTGAAAGTTAGGTTCAGATGAAGATAATCTACCAGTAGTTGTAGATGTTTGGTTATAAGAAGGATGTAGTAATCCTGTGTTCTGCCTTACATTATCTTTTAATGCAGGAACAAAAGTGTTTAATAGTTTTCCTACTGCACTATATTTAATTAAGTTGTCTGCAAATATTTTTAGTTTACCTTTACTAAACTCAGATATTCTAAGTAAAGTATGGGTATCAACTTTAAACCCATTAATAGTTGCATCTTCATAAGAGTAAGGTCTATATTTAAAACCCGCAGGAACTTCAGTCTCAATATACTTAGTCCCTTCCCCTTTACAATCTTTACATTTTAACGGCCTAATTCTTTTTGTGCCGTCTTTTTTTAATAAGTTTTCATAGCCTGTAGAGTGGCATGTAGAACAAGAGTTGCCTATTAATTTATAGATAGGGTCTGTATATTTTTTTATGTATTCTCTAAACTCTGAATCTTTATATCTTGTTCTTTTGTTTTGCTTTCCGTTTGTAGTTCCTATGTTAAATATTTCTTTCCATATATTCTTATCTTGTAATTTTCTAGAATAAATTATTTTAGATAAATCCTCACCACTAGATAAATTGTATATGCCATCACCCATAACTTCTTTTACTGTATTATCTATAGTTTGTTTTAAATTGTAATACTCTTTTGTTAAATTTTTTTCTACGTTATTTAGTTTATCAACATGAATACAATTACCATTTAGTTCTATGTCAATTAAAACTCTAAGAAAATCATTTGTCATATCTCTAACTTTAATTAAGTTTTTAAATTTTTGTTTGTACTCTGCTATTTGACTTTTATAAAGTTCATAAGTTATCTTTACATCTTGTCTTCCATACTCTTCTAAATGTTCTATGGGTATTTCATCCACATTATAATTATTATCAATGTATCTTTTTAGGCTATCAAATTTATGAGAGAGGTTTCTTCTTCTACAACATTCTTTTAAAGATAAAGATAGTCTTGTCTTACCACTAAAAGGATGCCCCCTAAAACTTATGTACTCAGCTAACATGGTATCATACAACTTACCATTATATTTAAAACCAAAATGATACATCCAAGTCATATCAAATTTTAAGTTATGGCCTACAATTAATTTAGCATCATCTAATAGTTTTTGTATTTTATTAAATGTTTCTTGATGTGTGGATTCGTCTATGCTTTGATGATAAAAGAAAAAGTATTTACTATTAATACCAACTGATACTAATTTATTATTTAGATTGTAAGGTGTGTTATCACCATCAGTAAATGTTGTTTCTACATCTAATATTAATATCATGAATACCTAGATAACGTATGTTCTAATTCACAATTAATATCTGCATGGTCTCCTGTCAATTTATTTTTAGATAAATATAAATGTCTTTCATATTCTTCTACTGATTCTCTTGGTTTACCAATACCAATAATTAAATCTGCTTCTCCTGCCTTGCCTGTTCTAGAATTATCTAGCCAATTAAAATCTACTCGTTGTTGATTGTGAGCATCTGCGTTTGCTTGACTAACTCCAATAACTAAAATGTTTTTTCTTTTAGCTAACTCTCTTGCTTGTTTATATATTTCTTTTAACTTCTCATGTTGCTTATCAAATTTTTCTCTGATGTTTACTTTATCTAATTGGTCAATGATAACTATGTCTACTTCATTTTCATCACAATAATTATTTAAATCGTGCATGTTTATACCAACACAATCATAAATAAAAATATTATCTTTTACCACACTCCACTCTGCTCTCACCTTGTTAATCTTTTGTTTCATCTCAAACTTAGGTACGCCTGTCCAACAAGAAACTAATCTTAAAAAAGTTTTCTTTGCAGGTTCTTCGTTAATAAACGCATGACATTTTTTACCTTGCTCTGCAAAACCATTCTTGTTTGCAACTAAACTAATCCAAAAAGCAGACTTACCGGCCTCTGGTCTAGCAAATATAATTATAAAGTTACCACCACCCACACCTTTTGTTGCATTTTGTAAGCTAGGTATATTGAATCTAATACTACCTTCTTCTTCTTCCTCTTGTATTAATCGTAAAGGGTCAATATCAACCCTGTCCATTTTACTCTCGTACTCTTTCTCTATGTCATTTATATTTTTTACAAAAGTTTTTATCTCAGAAAAGTCATATTTATCAGGGTTATTTACAAGTGCAAAACTTTTTTTAGTAAGTTCCTCTGCTTTATTTTTTTTTAAAGTTAATTGTAAAATATATTCTACCGTTTTATTATTTAATTCTTTTACTTTATCTAATTCAAATATTATTTTTTTATCACTAGATAATTGTTGATGCCCCATACGAGAACCATAATGTTTTTCATAAACATCAACTAAAAATTCTGTAGAGATATAATTTAATTCTTTATCATTCTCATAAATACTATCTACAGTTTTATAAATATTGTGATTATATAAACTTCCTAAATTATATTTCTTAAATTTTTCATAGAACTCTCTTGTCAGTAGAGACTTTAATAAATATTTACGGATGTTTCCGTCTGCCTCAGTCAAGGCGACCTTCCTGTTTTCTAACATATGTTAGATTATTGATTGTGGTCTTCGGCCATTTTGTCAACTTGTTCTGCTTCTTTTCTTCTTAGAATAATATCTATGATATCAACGAACTCTCCGTGTTGACCTATCAGTTTTACAAAGTTCTGATATTCTTCATCTGTCATGGCAAATCTTAATTTGGGACTTAACCCTAAAGGCTCCTCGTATGTTCTAACAATGACAATGTCCTCTTGTTTTTTTGGCTGATACTTTTTTATTATGTCTTCACAAGTCTCGGCACTAATTCTTTGTATGTAGTATTTATTCATTTTTTAACTCCTTTAATCTTTTATCCATTTCAATTTTTATTTGTTCTAACCTATCTATAGATTCCATTTCTTCTATTAATATCTCTTCATTAACAGGAATAGAATTTAATGGTCTGTTAGCTTGAGCAGTATCATACTCATCAGAACTTTCAAGGGATGACGAAGAAACCTTAAAAGGTTTAAATGAGTATGAACATCCACTCAATAATAATAATACTAATAATATTTTCATAGTCAATAACTCCTTGTCTTAAAATATTCTTTTGTTTTTTTTAATTGTTTTTCGTAATACATTTTCTCGTACATATTTTTATGAATCTTTGCAGTTCCATGTGTATCATACAATGTATTTCTTTTCTTAATCAAACTAGGACACTCCGAATAAACATATCTTTTAATATCTAGTTTATACTTTATTTCATTCTCATGTTCTACTCTCACAATAGGAATAAAATCATGGGGATATTTATGTACAAAGTCGTAATACTTAACGGCTCCTCCTCTCTTGTTTGTCATTTCCTTTTTCTTTTACGCCTTGATGCTCGTCTTTTTTTACTGCCCACTTTTCTACGACCTTTATGTCTTTTCTTTTTTAATACACTACCCATTTATAATCCTGTCACTATATAGAATAGCATAAAAAGAACTAAAGACATAGTGGCTAGTAACCCTAAGAAATTAAATTGCATATCTTATCTTTCCATCCTTTCATTTCTTCGTTAGTAAAATTTTTTAAATCCTTCTCTATCATCCATATATAAGTCTTAATCTTATCATCTAATTTATTTTTTAAATCCATAGATTTTTTTGTTGCGTCAAAGTCTAAACAAACAACAACTGAATCTACTGCATTGACTATGTGTTGGATAGATTCATCTTTTAGATTCGTTCCCATTAAAGATATTCCTGTGAACCCACTCTTCATTTCTACTGCACAAGCACTTACACAATCTTCTACTATGATTCCCACTTGTCTATTGCTTCCTGTTATAAAAGGAACATTAGAATTACCATATCGAAACCATTTAGGATGAAAGTCTCCTTGGGCCCTACCGGTAGCATCAACAACTTGTCCTTCGTGTTCTACTAGAAATACAACTCTATCTTGTTTTACATCATACATTACTCTAGCACTTGTGTTTGTGATATCATAAGTGTTTAAGTACGCCCTAGCTTTGGGATGTACTAAAGGATTCATAAAACTTTTTGGAACTTCAAACTTGTGATTATGTAATTGTTTCTTTTGAGATATAAAATTTTCTACATCTTCTTTTGAGAAGTTATTACTATACCTTCCCTTCGAGGTACAGTTAGCAGAAAAACATTTCCAAACTAAATCACCCTCTTTGATATTTATATTGAAACATCTTCTATGTAAACAAAAAGGACAGTCACCATTACTAATGGGCCCCTCTGTGTTAAATATCTCTTGGACTATATCTAACTGATATTTATAATTCATTTGACAAATTCAATATACGTGGTAGCATCTAGTTGTCAACGCCCCCCCGTACATATAACTATAACTAGCCCGACACATAAACACACTAAAAGAAAAATTGTTATACCTGTAAAAATATCCATACTACCAAGAACCTGAATCTTTATCGTCATCATCTTTCTCAGCAGTCATAAGCAAGTAAAAAAATACAAACAATAAAATTAAAACTGAAATTACTATTATACTTATACTTCCCATGTCTTCTCTGCGTCTTCCCTATCTGTTAGCACACTAATTATTTCTCTATCTATTTCTGTTTCCATTAATGAAGTTGATACTCCTTCTAATAAATATCTCTCCTCTGCGTCTTGAACTGATTTAGCATCTACAATATATTTCTTTGTATAACATATACTAACTCTTACT
>VMHT01030873.1_pt1 | contig 10710 bp, 20 predicted proteins | sample 4693611 | NCBI WGS metagenome assembly VMHT01 (sample SAMN12280063, study PRJNA550983) | marine metagenome | isolation source: seawater sampled from same location over 5 years 0.02-0.2 micron viral filtrate | place: USA: collected off the coast of southern California halfway between the port... ...
AAAGAATCACGAGGCAGCCAGAGTGAATATCCCGAAGTGGGGCTCTGGAGAACAACCATACCTATCGTTTGTTAAAAAGAGGGCAGGAAGAGACGACATTACCAGGTATTTCCGAACCGCTATTGGGTGCAGCAATTATACGAGCGCGAAGCATCACACTGAACAAGCCATTCAAGCAATAAAAGATTATATGGACTCCCAAGACTGGGACATAGCAACAAAAAACAAAGTAAAATCCAAGGTTCACGAATACTTATCGGAAAAAAGCAAAAACAAGGAACCCGTAAACCTAACGTATTTATCGGCGGTAGTACATGATTCGGAGCCAGAGAACTTCAAGAAATTCGTCCAAGATAACGAATACCCTATAAATGAAGTTTTTGACCCTGACCCCAGAACCTTTAGAAGATTCAAAAGAATCCAAGGAAAACTAGGCACGATAAATATTAGTTTCGATGTAGACGATGTAGTAGATGGTAGGGTGAAATTTGATTCCGCCACAGGTAAAATAATTATATCCAACGTGAAAGATAGTCAATTAGCAAAAGATATAAGCGAACATCAGAATGACGATTCCGACTGATAAGTTAGAGTTCTCGATATGGCTTTATAAAAATATTGAGAACCCTCAGTGGATATCATCAAGACAGGTGCTCGGAACCCTGAAACCGAACATCGAATACAAAGATGTTATTGACAAGCTCGAAGCGCTGGATCTTGAGGGCTTTGGCTGCTCAGAAAAAACACGCTCTATCGACTTTTCCTTGCCACACGATTCAAACGGCTTCTTTGCCAAATCCCTAAAACACCTGCTGAAAAACCCGAAAAGGAGCGTTCAGTCTCCAAGCCGCTTCTATATTGCAGAGCTTGATTATCTCTACTCCAGTGCCAATGAAGAATCTGATCTGCCAGATCAGATTCAAGGCTATTTCCATCGCCTAGAACTGATCAGCGCTCTCCGCGATAAAGTTGCCGACTATCACCACAATGAAACCGGAACAGAAAAGCTCGTATTCATTACGGATAAGAAGCTTGAGATTACTATCAAGCTTGACCATAAAAGCCTTTCCCCTACCCCAGCCTGCAAGAGCTTGATTGAAAACTTTATACTGTCTGACCTACACAAAGACCAGAGAATATTAATACTAAAAACAACCTTGATCGAAGAGTTCTCAAAAAATGGATCAAGAAATATTTCAATTGACATCGAGGACATATTTTCAAATATAGATAAGTTATTAAAAAGATCGACCCATAACTACGACCTCTTCGTTTCTAATTTTTCATTTGAGAAAGTTAAGGATGAACTGGAAAGGGAGAAGCTTGACTTCACGATTAAACTAAATAATGTGTTTTCTTCGATACAAAATCAGCTTCTGGCGATCCCAGTTGCCCTGGTATTAGTCGGTAGTCAAATGGAGAACACTGGCGAATGGGATCAAAACAACTTTGTTATCTGGCTAGGCGCAATGGTATTCGCAGTGCTCTTAAGCTTGTTGGTGAGAAACCAGAAAAACAGCCTGACAGCCATCCGACAGGAAATTGATCAGCAATGGCGTAGGATTCAATCAGATCACCGCTCAATAGCCGACCAGCTCACAGGCCTCTATAAGTCATTAGACCGCAGGTATCAGCACCAAGTTTGGCTAATACGGACGGTTGATACTCTGGTCGCACTGTCATTATTAGTAGCTACCGTATATCTGCTCTGGGTATCTGTCCCTATCTCTGTAGCTAAGGCCGCAGGAACACTCGCCTTGATCGGAGCGCCACTTTACATACTCAGTGAGCCCACGCACGAAAGCCCCCAGTAACCCACACTCGCCCAATAGCCCCGCAGGCCAACGCCTCCGGGGCTTTTTTTGTGCCAGCAGCTCACCGCCCCATCTCGAAATAACTACGAAATAGTAAAAAATAACCGTCACACTATTGACGGCGATGTTAGCCATTGTCTACGATTAAGTCATCTTGATAACGTGGTGGCATCTTATGGCTAACATCACAGGAACAGAATTCGAAATCAAAGACCCGAACCAAACGCTGACCCCACGTCAGCGTGAAGTTCTGGCCTGGGTAGTCGAGGGCAAGGAAAACGAAGCCATCGGCATTCTGATGGGCATCACGCTGGGCACGGTGAAGTTCCACATGATCGCCCTTCTGCGCCGATTCGATGCCCCTAACCGGCAGCTGCTGATCAGCCGCGCATGGAAAGCCGGCCTGGTGAAAGCACGGCAACTGGCCATCGGCCTGCTGATCCTAGGCAACGCCCTGCCCGGCGCCAGCGACCAGCCGGCAACCGTTCGCACCCCACGGGTGGCGCGCATTCGTGTAGCCAACCGCCGGGATGCAGACGACCACCCCATCGTTATGCCAACCAACCTTGATGATCTCCGCACCGGAGACAGGGAGGCCGCATGATCCCCGAATACATCACCCTCGCCGAAGCCGCGAAAACGCTGAACCTTGGCCCACGCAAGATGATTCAGGCACTCAAGAGCCGGGGCATTCTGGACAAGTACCGCCTGCCCAACTGGCGCTACACCCAGCGCGGGCTGTTCAAGGTGGAAACCAAAGCATTCAACCACCCCGTTCGCGGCCTGCAGCACAGCGCCAAAACGCTGGTTAGCCCTGCCGGCCTGGAATTCCTGCGCAAAGAGTTCGCAGAGCAGATCGAAATGGAGAAAGCCTCGTGAAGCAGATTTCCACGTTTTTCGCCCTGATGGCCGAGTTCGGTACCGCCGAGATCCCGCTGGAGGATATCTGCGACAAGTTTTTCGGCCTTCAGCCAGACATGGCCAAAAAGCGCGCCGCCCGCCGGCAGCTGCCGGTAACCGCCTACCGCGGCGGCACCCAGAAAAGCCCTTGGCTGGTGAGCGCGCAGGATCTGGCGGACTACATCGACGAACAACGCACCAAAGCCAAACGTGAATGGGACCAGGTGAACGCCGCCTGATCACGGACGAAAAGGACAACACGATGAACATCAGAACTCTGTGCGACACGCTCCAGCCGCTGTTCGATCTCTCCACCGAAGTGATGGAGACCAATTTTCACTACCAGTGCCTGCTGGCTGAACGGGTACAGAAGGCCGGCAAACCGCTGGAGCAAATGACACTCGCCGAGGTTCGCCAGCTGGTGGACGCGGCCACCGCCGACTATCAGGCAGCAACCAACCCCAGGGAGAAGCAATGAAAACCATTGAGGAAATCGAGCTGCTGAGCTGGAAGGGCATCTGGATGGCCGTGCAGAGCGGCAAGAACGCCCACATTCAGCGCGCGATCAACGACCACGTAGAGCGGTTTCCGGCCTCTGATCAGGATCTGGTGCGGCTGCGCACCATCCACATTGTCCGGGACACACAACGCCAACCCCACGAGGTTGCCAGCCGGATCAAGCGGGTGTCCCGCACTATCCGAACGCTGCAAAAGGGCAACTTCAGCGCCAGCGGCCAGGAGGAATGCCATGCATCTTGATCTGCCCAAATCTACCCGAGTTGTAGACCTGATTCGCTTCGCCAACTCCCAGGGCAAACGCCTGGTGTGGAAGCAAGAAGGATTCCGGTACCGCGCCCACCTGGAGGATGCCGCCAATGACCAGCCACCTGTTGTTACTCGTCTCCGCCCTCGTCTGCGTGTGGTGGATAGCCAGAAAACCTGAGGATCACATCATGCTGACACTGAAAGCCAGCGCCAACGACATTGAGCGCGCCCTGAATGAGCTTCACCACACAGCCAGCACCGGCACCAGCAGTGACGCCCGCCACGCCGGCAACTTTCTACTGGCGCTCTGGGACAGCGATCACTTCCCGCTGCACCTGCAAGACTTCCAGTATCTGAACCCGGCTCTGATGCGACAGGCCATGCAGCTGCTGGCCTTTTTGATGACCACCGGCACCCGCCTGGAGAAGTTCATCAGCGCCGAGGCCATGGACCAGGTGGCGGACAACCTGAGCACGCTGAACTGCCAGGACTTTTTGAGCCAGAACTACGCCACCAACGACTGGCGCAACAAGCGCCCCGCACCACCCGAAGCACCGGCAGCCCGAACGCTGCCCTGATCTCACCAATAACAGACGCAACAGGAGTATCACCATGAGCAAACCCGCACCCACGCACCGGGATACAGACGTTTCCACCTTTCTGGCCGATCTGGACGGCGGCGTATTCATCCAGAAGCTGGCCCGCGCGCTCAGCGAGGTTGCCGGCGGCGTTGTCGACAACAACGACAAGGGCCGGATCGACATTCAGCTGAACCTGAAACGCATCGGCCAGAGCTATCAGGTCAACATCGGCCACACCCTGAAATACACCGTGCCCACGCTGCGCGGAAAGATCTCCGAGGAAGACACCACAGAAACGCCCATGCATGTGAACACGGGCGGCCGGCTGAGCATTTTCCCGGAGAACCAGCACCAGATGTTCACCCGCACTGGTGAGCCTGAAACCACCCCGAAGACTGAGGACTGAACCCCATGAAGCTTGAACACACCACAGATGCCGATCTGCTGTTTGCCCAGCTGCAGGCCAACAACACCCTGGAAACCATCAAAGAGCTAACCATTAACTCAGCCATCCCGGTGCACAAGGATGTAACCATCCAGGATCTTGAGGCCTTTATGCCCTGGCGCCGCCGGTATCGCGGCACCATGACTACAACCCAGATTGACCAGTTCGCCGAGTACACCAACCGCACCGCCGGCGAGGTTCAGGCCAACGGTGAAGAGCCAGGCGTAACCGTTCCCTGCTTTGTGGACCCGGAAAACATGACCGCCAAGGTGTTTTTTGATCTGGGCACCGTGGAGCAGCCCGGCCACGCGGACTTCACCGCCCGGCTGAACCTGCCCAAAACCGCCGCCTTTGAGGAACTGCTGGGCAAAAACGGCCGCGCGCTGGACCAGAAAGAACTCGCCGAATGGCTGGAAGACTGGGCACCGCAGCTGAAGGTAACCAGCGAAACCGGCGAACCGCTGAACCTGCCCGCCGCCGTGGGCGCCGTGCGCCGAATCACCATCGGCGCCAAATCCGAAAGCACCAGCGAGGAACGCACCTTCGGCGGCCGCCGCAGCTCCATGGCGGAAGTGGAAGCCCAGAACAAAGACACCCTGCCAGCGTTCGTTGAGTTCACGTGTGAGCCCTACCACGGCCTGCAGGAGCGCACGTTCCGCCTGCGGGTGAGCCTGATCACCAGCGAAAAGCCCCGCCTGGTTATGCGAATTGTCCGCCTGGAGCACCACCAGGAAGAAATGGCGAAAGAGTTCCGGGAGCACCTGGAGCACGCGCTGGATGGCAACCTGGTGGATACCTTTGTGGGGAAATTCCAGGCCTGACCGATCGCCCCTGCGGGGGCGCTTTAATCAAGGAGTTTGACCATGAGCGTAGTGTGCGACTGCAAGCATTGCGGACAACTGGATGCCTGCCACGAAGTACAGATGCTAGAAGAAGACGGCGGGGAAACGGTGCTGCTTTGCTGCCTTTGTGAACGCGATTACTGGCAAGAAAAGGATCAAGAAAATGAGGAGTGAACAAGCAGCTGCAAACGCAGCATTGAAGGCCGCCGAAGCCCGCACTTATTGCGCCAGCCTATTGCAACGGTATACCGGCAGCAGCGCCGATGACTGCAGGATTACGGCAGGGTTAAGCGCCGATAGAGACCCAGCCACCACACTGTGCGAGATCTCCATGGTCCTGAACGAAATGAACCAGCTCGACATTGAAAAGAAAGCCCACCGGCAGGCCCTGGCCAAAGCTGGAAGGATCGCCCTGAAGCGCTTAGCGGAGCTGCCGGCATGATCACCGCACGCCTGAACAAGCTGGTTAAAGCCTACCGCCTGGCAAAGAAGCTGGTAGGCGATGCCAACCGGGGCCGCGCCTTGCCAGGCTCAGCCCTGCGTTGGTGCCACAAAATCCGACAGGCCATTAAGGCAGAGCTGATGGTGGTGGAAGCGGTGATCAGGCCGGAGCGGCTTTTCCGACTCCACCCACAGATTATTTACGGGAACGTGATACAGAGGGCAGGCCGCCATGAAACAAGACCAGCTGTTTGACCAGGCCACACAACTAACCACTGACATGCATGTAATCCTGCAGCTATTTACCAATTACCGGGGCATCGACGTTGCCAAGGACTTTTTCGGGCTAAGTCACGTGTACCACAGCGTTCACACGCACCCAGAAAAACTACCCAAAAGCAGCTGGAGCGAAGCCCGCGTTCTGAAGGCCATCAGAAAATGCGAAGAGGCGGGCCTTATTCAATACGGCGAGAAAGAAACAGGCCATAAGTGGACTATCACCCCAGATGGCATTAGGGCGCGGAATGAAGCCAACGCCATTGCCAGCCGCAGGCCTCACCCATGCAAATAATCAAAAAACCGCTCCTCCGGAATGATCGCGATACCGGCCCCGCCGTCTCTCAGCTCGATGGCCTTCTGGATCTTGCGGCCAAAGGTACTGTGAATCCAGTCTCGGCTACCAATCTCGCCTATCACCAGGAAAGAAGTTTTCTTGCAGGGAGCCGTCTTACACTTACCGCCACGCATGGCAACGGCATCCTCCAGCTCTCGCCTGGTACCACCGACGAACTTACCGGTGAGGCAGAAAAGCTCACCATGGAACGTCACGCGTGGGGCCGGATCATCGAACGGCAAGGCCGTACTGGCATTCATCCCCTCCGCACTGAAGCGAGGCGAACCGATGGTGCTCATCAGCATATCGAGCAGCTCCTGCTCTTCTTCGTCATCCAGCACACCATCGGAGAGCATTTCGTAGAGGCGTGGAAAAATCACATTACCAGGCCACGTATCAGCAACCTCAATATTGTGGGTAATCCAGTTCAGCAGAAACTCACCTTCCGACTGGTTGACCATGCCATCGGCCAGCATGCCACGGCAGATACCCATCATTTCATCTATCTGGCGATCATTTACCCGGGCACGGGAGAGGAAGCGATTACGGGGCTGGCCATCATCATCCAACGGGGTAGTGCGGCGAGGAAAAACAGCCATACGGCAACTCCTTTGCAGAAAAATAGTATTCAGAAGGTGAAAAATAACACCAGAAAGATAGCCTCACCGTTGACTCAAGGCAAATTTCGGAGCCATACTATCCCCGTCGCTGCAAAATCAGCGACCGGGTTTGGCGACCCGAACAGTACAGGAGAGCACACCGCATCTCCGTCAGAGTCTGCGGTTTTTTTGTGCTCAGAGCATGGCACGCTCAGCGTTATGGGGCGGGCCGTGTGGGAGACCCCTCGGGGTCTGCCGGATCCTGTACCCGGTTCGCCAACCCGCGCGGTCCCGCCCTCCCTGTTTGGCGACAGGCAGGCGGGTTCCTTAACTGAGTACAGGAACCTGAGTCATGCATAACCACACCCAAGGTGCGCCCGCACCGTCCGGATACCTGGTATTCGAAGGCACTGAACTTACCGTTATTGATCACAATGGCCGCCCATGGCTAACAACGGCTGATCTTGCGAAAGCACTGGATTACTCTGACCCTCGGTCAATCAATAAGATCTACGACCGAAATCAAGATGAATTTACCGATGAAATGACCTTGGTGGTCAATTTGACCACCAAGGGTTTTGGCAACGGCGAATCTATACGACCGGTCAGAGTTTTCTCTCCTCGCGGCTGCCACCTCCTGGCCATGTTCGCCCGCACCGACAAGGCAAAGCACTTCCGCAAGTGGGTGCTGGATGTCCTGGACAAAATCTACATGCAACCGCCCGCCGATCGCGCACCCTACCAGCTGCGTGAACAACTGGCGGCCGCCATCCGGTCCGTTACCGTGGGCTTCCGTGGCAAGGGTGCCTCCTACGCCATCAACGAACGCATCCGCAACCACTTCGGCGTGCGCCGGGTAGAAGACCTCACCACCCAGCAGGCCCAAGACGCCATCTGGATGGTGAAACAGCTGCAGGGCGTATCACACCGCTGGATTCGCGCCGTGAACAAAGCGGAGAAAGACTTCATCCGCCAAGTGCTGAAAGACGAGAAAGGCCCAGTCCTCAGCGCACCCACACTGGTGTGCCTGGATATCGACAACCAGGGCATTGTCGCCCCACTGCAACACCCCGAACTGCAAAAGCTCCAGAAAGCCAACCGCGGCATGAACGACATGCTAGCCCTGTTCCAGGATGAGGAAGAATGATCATGACCAAGGCAACCCAACCACTCACCATCGAAGACATGAACGAAATCCTCTACACCCGTGCGGAGGAAGTCTTTCTGCTATGCATGCTGATCACCCGCCGGGGGCTGGCCCATGCCTTCTGCAGTTTTTCAGGCCATGTGTCGGCGCTCGACAGCACAGTTCACCCAATCGACAGCCGCTACGAATCCGACAATCATACGGAATCCATCGCCGAGCTCCGCGTCTGGACCTCCCCGGAAGAACACTTCAATCCTGAAAAGGAGTTCAATGAGTCCATGGAGGAACTGAACACCTACATCAGCTATCTGGATTACATCATCGAGAAGGGAGAGCCGATCACCACCAACAACATGGCAGCCTGACTGATGACAGCGCCAGCACCACAGAAGGGCGGCTTTCTGGCAAGGAACGCCGCCCTGCTCTGCCAGGACAGCCAATTCAGGCTGTACCTGGACAGGCGCAGAGCCGCGAAATTTAATCTGGTGATCCCGGACGGTACCCACACAGAAGACGACGCCCGGGATTTCATCCTGCAGGCCTGCGGCATTGAGTCCAGAGCAGAGCTAGACCACAACCCGCAGGCTGCCACGGCATACCGGCAGATCAGGTATCACTATCAATCTTGGCAGGATCGACAGCAGCGCCGGCGAGCTTGTCAATCATCCTGAACAAGAGCACATTGGCGTCTGAGACCTCTGCCTGTATTAAGCGTGGCACGCTTGCCCCGTTCAACCGCTTACCGCTGTCTGCAATATCACCAATAAACACCAGCGCATCCTCGTAAGTAATCGGTTCGTTGATTTGTTCATCCATTTGCATCTCTATACTCCATTGAGATTGAAAGAAAAAACGTGGCCACGGATGAACATTACCCCAGAAAAAGGCCGGGAAATCGGGGCGGGAACGCTTTTACACGGTTTGACAATCTGGCCGCCAATTCCACCCATCATATTTATCATGATGCTCATGCTGACTCAGGTGCGTATATCGCTGAAGGGATGACCAGGTGGTATGCCCACTCACTCCCGCAACCCGGGGAATATCCCACCCTCTCTCAAACAGCCAGCTTATGCATTCATGCCGCAGGTCATGGAAGTGCAGATCCTTAATACCCAAGAACTTGCACCATTCAGTGAACCGGGTGCTGATGGATTTCGAATTGAATGGAAAGATTCTCTCGTCAGTCTCGCGCTGCCGCTGGATGATGGCCCAGGCCTCGTCAGTGAGGTACACCCGCCGATTGTTTCCCATCTTATGGCTTGGGTGCTTCATGTCTGGAACGATAACGCTCTGGGTACGCTTATCCAGATCCGACCAGCGAATTCTTGTGATCTCATCTTGCCGCCGAGCTGAGAACAGAGCGAACAGGATGATCTCAGTGGTTGGCGTGGTGCGCCTGGCCTCCGTGCTCTTTCCGTACTCCAGAAGTTTCTCCAGCTCACCAAGGGTTGGCCGCCGATCGCGCTGATCAGGCTTGCTAACCAGCCGCTCACGCCGGCAGGTTTCCGCAGCATCATTCAGCGCATCGATCGCTGCAGGAATCCCCCAGGCACTACGCGCCGTCTTGAACACACTGCGCAGCCAGATCAGGTCATTAGAGGCTGTCTGCGGCTTGACGGTTTTGAGCCTCCACATCACGTGCGCCACGAAATCCTGACTGGTCACCTCCATGGCATCGATTGCCGCCAGGTCATAGCCCTGCAACCGATCCATATCTCTGGCCTTACTCCGGCCAAAGCTGGCACCGAACTCTTTCTGGTACCGCTTGATGAGGTCGCCGATGGTTATACCACGGTGCTGAACCCGGGTAAGGGCTCCGGGCTCCTGCAACTCCAGCTCACGCCTGGTCGCCCAATCCTTCGCCAAAGCCTTACGGTCAAAGGTGCGGCTTTCACGATATACTACCTTCCCTTTACGCTTTATCCGTATGGCCGCTCGGTATGACTTGGTACCATCGGCACGCGATCTGACAGTAATAGTAGGCACGGCGCTCCACGCTCCCTGTTGCGGTGCTCCAAACCAAATTATGGAGCACTTTTGGAGCACCGATACTACAAAAATGGTGAAAAACGGGCAAGAAATGGTCTATATTGGTGACACAGAAAAGGCAGGAAATTCAGCGGTAAGCGGCGGAAATGCTGGCGTGGAGCTGTCTCGGCGGTTCAGCGTTGCACCAATGATGGACTGGACCACCCCGCACTTTCGTTACCTGGCCCGCATCCTCAGCAAGCGGGCGCTGCTTTATACAGAAATGGTCACCACAGGTGCGCTCATCCATGGCGATACCGAGCGCTTTCTGCGCCACGATGTTTCAGAGTATCCGCTGGCGCTTCAGCTCGGCGGCAGCGACGCTAACGAGTTGGCCCATTGCGCGCGGCTGGCGCAACAGTTCGGGTTCAGCGAGGTTAACCTGAACGTGGGTTGCCCCAGCGACCGGGTGCAGAACAACATGATCGGCGCCTGTCTGATGGGCCATCCAGACAAGGTAGCAGAGGGCGTGGCCGCAATGATTGAGGCCACCGACCTTCCGGTTACGGTAAAGCACCGCATCGGCATTAAC
>VMHT01205726.1_pt1 | contig 10709 bp, 17 predicted proteins | sample 4693611 | NCBI WGS metagenome assembly VMHT01 (sample SAMN12280063, study PRJNA550983) | marine metagenome | isolation source: seawater sampled from same location over 5 years 0.02-0.2 micron viral filtrate | place: USA: collected off the coast of southern California halfway between the port... ...
CGTACTGGGTCGCTGCTCATCATTACTAATCTCCACCCGGATTCTGGTAGAGCATTTAACATCGCTTCGATGCCATCCATTAGCTGCGCATCGAATCGATACATAGAGCCTGAAGTGTCGATAACCCATAGGATATCAACTCCATCTATTGAAGAAGTTTGGGTGTCAGAGTCTACCCAGATTTCTCCGTATTCTGTATCGCCCGGCACCTCTACCTCAATGTATATCGGGATCTCAATGTACTCGGTTTCGCCGGGTACCTCTACCTCCACATAAATAGTTTCTCCATCGCCCTCGCTATGGACAACGTAGTCGATGCCACCTGTGCATCCAGCCATCGCAGTTGTAACTGCGACAAGTAATAGAAGTAGTTTTTTCATATTTTAAACCTCCCAGAATAAATTGATATTGATTGACTTTTTTAGTGACCCCTTGCTCTTAAATGGTTTTTAATTTCTCTCTTAGTAATGCCCCATGCGGGAGCAACCCAGACCATATCTTCGATCAGTTGTGGGGGAACCTGATAGCTCCACACTCCAACATCAACTGCTCTAACGACTCCAATAAATCTTCCATTATAATCAAAAACACCTGAACCTGACGACCCTGGCCATGCATACGAGTGCATAACTAAATTGCCGTCTTCTTCGCTGGCGATTGTGCCATCGATAGTAATTAAATCATGATGAGATGGGAAACCTGTATAGGTAACTCCTTTTCCAACGACATCATCAATGTTCTGATGTGCGGCTGGCTTGTACGACATCGGTTTGCGAGAGTTCATCGCCGGTACAAGGATCATAGCCATGTCAACATCATTGGCTGACAGGACGGGCGTTCCGAACACTGTCTCGCCATTTCTTCCGACAATAGAAACAATTAGCGATGAGCCAACCACATGCTTCGCCGTAAACACCACGTAGTGCCCATCAATCTCAAACAGGGTACCCGACCCTCTGCCCATGGGGGTAACAACCTGAACGGCAGCAGAGCGCACTTGACGGCGTACTTTTGCCGCGCTCGTCAGCACGACCCCATCCGGCACATCCTCACTTAACGTATTTGCGTTGTAAGTGATCGGGGTTAACATTCTCTCGTAATCAATCTGAGCCCACTCGATCTCTACAAAACGATGGACGCAAAGCCCAATAGCAGCCAGCAATAAAGCGCTAGACAACACCCACTTTAAAATATTTTTCATGCATAGTAACCTCCCAGTAAAACTATCCCACCATTGTAACTAGGGGGCGCTAAGCTTAGTCTCGGAGAATCGCGATTTTTTTTTCATCTTTCCGCGAAAACTTTTCGGAAAAATTTCCTATGTGCATCAGGGGAGAGTAGAAGGACTCTTGGGACACTTGTAGTAAAGAAAGTCTCCATCCTCTATAGACAGCATAATGTTGTGCTCAGCGAACTCTTTTGGATGCCAGATACAGTTGTGACCCATCCCAGTCTCATCATCAAACCAGCTAACTTTCCAGACAAACAACGGAGAGGGATTATACATATCACCAATCATCCGGTGTCTTGAAATTAATATTCCACGTTGACCGGTGATCGTGTCGATTATCATATCACCGGGATTAAAATTATACTTGTCGATGAGCCTACGTGTCATACTACATTAAGTAGTGCTCAACACCAATAGTCTACACTCTTGCATCGGCGGAGCTAATGACGCACAAGTCTACATGCTGTTCGCGAGTGTACCCAATCCCGCCCGACCAGAAGACCTTGTATATAAAAGCATACGGCATCCACAAGTCAGGGTCTAATAGATGTTCGTGATGAATCACGCCTACTATGATACCGATTTGCTGTGGACTGCCGCCAATGGAATAGTATGCAGAACCCGGTGCGGCTTGTTGGAACGGGTCTGGGTAGCTATAGTTGTAAAATAAGTCTTCGTGGAGCTTCACCAAATCCCCAACACAATATAGTTCTTCTGGTATCACCCAGTAACTAGTCGGGGTCGCCTACAATCGGCATGGGGACATAATTGCGCGCTTCATCGAACGGGGAATATCCGCCCTCCGCACTTCCACTCATCCTTAGCCTTAAATACTTATACAAGCTCTTAATGAACGGGTGACTACGAGAGTCGTCTTCAAACTGCCAAGTAAACGCAATGCTCGCCTCGGTCTTAGCCTCATTCAAATACGTCATCTCGGCATCCACTTCTTTTATCTTATATCTATTGTGGATTTTCTTCCGCGCAGCAAATCGCTCTGCTAGCACCTTAATTCTTTCTACGTCCTCTGAAGCCCCTGCGTATTGCAGCGTATGTCTTATCGTCTTATCTTTGTTTTTATGCTTCATCATCCACTCTTGACAGAAGCCGTGCGCATGCTGTTCTCACTAATACCTGCTTAGCCTCTGTAATGCTGAACACAATCATGTCTGTCTTCCTCTGGGCAACCACAAGCCCTATACCGTAGTTAAGTGCTGGGATATACGTCTGTACTATCATATTGTATCGCACTAGGTCGCCTGTTTTAAATCTGATTTTCATATTCTGGGGTTTTTTTCTTAGCGATCACACGAACGTATCTAGTCAGCGAACAGCACCTAGCCAGTATGGTACATAGATCCCGGCATATGCGGGGGTAGGGGGGGAGGGGTACGTGTGTTTATTATTTGTAACATATTATGTGTCACCATTAAGTAGTTTCTACCTAGGCTTTCGCTTGGTGTATACATTACTATGATACACTATTACATTTAGATACAAGGCACCTAGCATGATAACATAGACGGCGCATAAGGGAGGTACAAGCAGGGCTTTCGCTGGGTGCTTCCTTATGTACCTTACTCTCTCTCTTATACTCTCCCATAGTATATTGTCTTCTGATACATTCTTTTTATTATTACCCTCGGACATTTGTTTCACTCCTCGATAACGCAGGTTGTAGCTGGCATATGCTGTCGCACTTGTCACATTTATTTGTATACATGCCCTCGGACATACTTCTCCCCTCGCCGTATCATTTTATATACGACATGTCAAAAGATTGTAAGCGGACACTTTTTGGCTTGACAGCAGTACCGGACATATTCTGTCCTTGACAAGTATTGTCACTTGACAAGCAGAACGCGAACCCCCTACATACTCACACTAAATAACCTAGGTTCTTCCTCCCTTAATAGAGACGTATCAAATAGTATACACTACTTAGTTGTTTGATCCACTGCGAACCACTATGATCCATTATGCACCACTTTGTCTATACGTTGTGATCATCCTATAACCTCTAGTCTCACGTTAGGTGTCTCTATACGTTTGAACCTTCTAAGCATGTTCTTGGCATGAGGCTCACAGGCTGGAAGGCACAAGGCTTTCTCTGTAAAGTTTATTGTTTTAGTACCCTCGTCATATTCTGCATGAACACGCACAACAGAATGGGTAGGCTTGCGCTGGCATTGTCCAGCAGTACACTTGCGATAGCGCCTAGGCTTCTTCGGCTTTCGTGCTTTCTTTTTTCTAGCCTCGGACGCAACCTGCCTAGCAAAAGCCTCCGCTTCCTTGGCGCTCAATGTATCGTCGATCTCTTTGATCTCGTCATCGTCAGACATTTATCTTTTCTCCATAACCAAACAACAGATCAGATCTGTTTTCGGATAGTGCAACCTTGATCACGCTCGGGCATGTTATCTCATGGCTACCGGGAACGATAGCGATGAGGAACCAGTCTACAGGTAGCCTGCTCGCTATCGCCATAAACGCCGGTCCTGTGTCATGCGGTGCTGACACAACCTTACTAACTACATTCATTCCTTCGCCGCCATGCTCAAATGCAACAGCGGTCCAACTCTTTTCACTCATTACCATTTACTCCAAACGAAAAGGATACCAACCGAGAGGACAACGCCCACCGATCCCATCCAATGATATGCTAGGAAGACACCGGACACCGCCGATATGCTCTTCACTAGTCTTTCTTTCTCAGTCCCTGTCATTATCTTCTTCCTTCTTCTTCCTCATGTCAAAGTCAAACATTCGCACATTATCTTTCGGACCCTCACCGTTATAGTGCCAGTCATAGACCTCTGACAAAAACCCGTGTGCCTTGAAGAAAACGTATCTTGAAAGCCCATTGTTCTGCTTTACAGTCTCCATCATTTCCACGACTTCAGCCCACAGACCCTCATGGTAATACTCTCGGATAGCTTCGATCAGCAGATCGCCCAACATGCTATCAGATGGCTCGGCATCCCATGGCTCAGACACTTGTTCGATCCGTGACAGTGAAGCTTCGACCACCACAATACAGGCATGTGCCTTGTTGTGGAAGCAAGATGCTGGTGCGCTCACACTTGATGCACACATAAACTTTGTCTGGTTTGGGCTGCTTCTTTGTCGGAGTCCACCAGATCGGAGTGATAGGTTTAATAATCATTTTTTGAACCCTCGATGCTGCTTAAGGTGGCGCTCTTCGACCAGAAGCGGTCTAAGTCCACCGATGGGCAGAATCTTATACATTCGGTTGCCCTTGCAGGCACTCGTAACTGCCTCGGTCGCACTGATCACCAGCGCGCCGCGACTAAACTTGCGACCCTTCTGACAGCCGGCAGCGGGCAAGACAGTCGAGCCAACTGCGTACTTTACAGGAGCCTCGTAACCAGCGAGCACCTTAGACGCATACTTGTTAGAGGTAATCGACTTAAACTGCTTCATGGTGGGCACAAACTCTGGATCGTTAATAATGCGATCAGCAAGATCCCCAAAATAGCCAGTCGTTTTGTAATATCGGGCACATCGCTCGGCGGTTAGGCGCTTGCTCGCGTCGTACTTGGATGCGAATGAGCGCGCTGCGCTGATCGCTTCGTCGGTGTATCGCCCTTCGATCTTCTCCAAGATTTGAAGCTGCTTAACAGACAAGCTCCGACCGTTGGCGTTCTGACCCTGAAGGCTCTCGACGAAGCCAGCATCCCACGTAGAGGCAGGGATGCGATCAAGCACGAAGGCACAACGGTCCTCGATGGACTGATCGCCAGTGACGCCGCCAGCCTCAAGCTGTGCAAGACGTTCCTTGACGAGAAAGAAGTGGTGCCTGCGACCACTGGTCATGGGCTTGCCGCGACTATAGTGCGCGTGAAGGCTCTGGATGAACGTGAGATCGCGCCCAACAAGGCGCTTGTTCGCAAGAAGTTCCGAAAACTCGTTTTTCCAGTTGGTTCGTTTAGACATGATGGCTCGCTCTTTGCTTGGTACATCTATTAGACGTTGCAAGGGGGTGTTTTATTCAATGAAAAGTAAGAAAAGTTTAAGAAAAAGCGAGGGTCCAGAGATCGGGCGACCGTTTGGATATTGAGAGAGAGTCGGTCTATTTTCCGATCTCTGACCCTCTTGAAAGTTGGGGCGTTTGCCGATGAAGGCTTGTCTCAGAGGTGCCCGTTCCCCTAAAGTGCTTCCGATGGTTGCAACCACCGATTCCCCTTGCATGCAGGGTTAGCCGCGCACTGGCTAAGCTGAGTCTCATCGCTCCGATGGAGTGGTGACCCACAAATCATGGTCCTGCTGATCAGTACGGACGGTGCCGATATTGCGACCAAGAGCCTCGACCAGACGATCCAGCCCGCCGGCGTTAGACAGACTTGTGTGAACCTCGACAACAAACGCCGGATCTTGATGAGTGACGATTGCATCCCATACACTGATCGCCGTATCGGTTTGCCCTGTATCGAGCAGTCCGGTGATCACGTCCGAATAGCTTCTAGCTTTGATAGTCATAATGACTGTTCTCCTTTAAAAAGTTTAATGATTCTAACAACTTGCACGGAGGCAGAGACTAGCTCTGCGCTCCAGCAAGAACCTCTACGATGTAAGAGGTAACAAGGGTTCCATCAGACGCGGTGGACTGGTGAAGCTTGACGCAGTTTTGGACTTCATTGCCCTCTGCACCAGCGACGGTCCACAGCTTCATGGCAACCTCAGAAGGCAGCGACACAAAGTAGTCTGCAAGGTTCTGAACCTGCTCGACGGTCAACTCTGTCTTGAAGATCTCAAGTGCTTCCATTTTCTCAACGAGAGCACTGTGATCGTTGATGCCCCAATCAGCGGTTCGGTCAATCTGACCATCATCGATGATGTTCTCAACCGTCACCTGACGCTCGTACGTCTTGATGAAGTCTTGAAAGGCAACAGCGCCCTCAAAGCCAACGAACGCAGTCGAAAGGTTAAAGATATCAGAAGCATGCTCCTTGGTATCCTCGCCAAGCATCCCAGCAGCAACCAGACACTCATTCAAGCGATCCCAAGAGCGCCGAGAAGGATAAACCTTGTTGGGCTCAAACTCGCCTGCGTGCTCAAGGTGGTTACGGTTCGTGTTAATGAAGTCCCAAACAAGACCATCAACATTGTCCTTAGCCCATGCGAGCCAATCTTCGGTTGTAGGCTCAACGTCGAACACGGTCCAACGGTCAAGCTCTGCAGGGTCCATTTCGCCCACTTGGTATTGAGCGCCATGCTCACCACCGTTGACAGCAGCGAAGATCAGAGTCTCCGGGTGCAGATTCCAGCCAGCGATCTTGCGGCTATCGGTCAACTCAAAGATGCCCTGACGGACTTCCATCGTCGCACGGTCAACCTCGTCCAAGAACAGGACAACAGGCTCGGTGCAGGCTTGAATAAGCCAGCTAAACGGGCGGAACTGAGAAGCGCCAACACCGTTGACCTCAACAAGCTCAGGAGTAGGCATACCAAGAAGGTCACCCTCGGTCATTTGAGAAGCGCGACGCTCCACAACAGGAAGACCGACCGCACCTGCGAACTGGTAAACCACCTGCGACTTGCCGATACCGTGGCGTCCACGGATGAGGACCGGCTTAAGCACGCGGGCAATGTGGGGAACGACGCTCTGAAAAGTTTTAAAGTCTACAGCCATGATGTTTCTCTCTCTTTTTGGGTGGGCATCCCTGCCCGGTTGGTTCTCTCTAACTAACTACATTAGTTAGACGTATTTGGGACCGGTTTTATTCAATCTTTTTCGATCTTTTTTGAAAAAAGTTGATTTTCACGCCGTTCCCTCTCTCTTTGGTACATATATTAGACGTATGAGACACTGGTTTTATTCAATCTTTCTTGAAGAAAGTTGATCTTTTTCTCACGCTTCACCGGGTCGATCCAGCAGGTGTCCACGTTCGCGGAGTTCCAGAAGGTTAATGATCGACAGCGCAGCCTCGGTCAGTCGCCATTCATCGAGCCAGCCGGCGGGACCGAAAGCATCCGGCTCACCTGCACAGTGACGCTCGACCAGCCCTGATAGCACAAGGTAGTCCACGGCTTCACGGGTATGCTCGGTCAGATCCGGCAATCGAGTCCATTCGGGTTGAATGGTTCCAAGCACGGATCGCTCATGTGCGGTTAGGTCAAGGTTAGTATTCATTGTCTTACCAGTTTACAGGGTCATTGCCGCACAAGGGTTCAACCGTTGGACTGGCTGTGCCCTTCATCATTTTCTCAGCCTTGGCTTCAGCCGGCTGCAGTGCGGCTTGCAGCTTGTCAATGAGATCCTTCGCGAAAGCGTGAGGCGATGGCTGCAAAGCGCCAATGATTACCTGAATCTCAGATTTTGAAAGGTTAATGTTCATGCTTCGTTCCTTATTTCTCATCGATGGCGATGATTCGTTCACTGGTTTGGAAGTAGGGGCGCTTCGCGTAGTAAGCCGTGGTCATCCACATGCGCTGCGCGTTGCAGTTCTTAGGCTTCGGAGCCATCAGGTCTGTGAGGACGATCATGCCGTCAAAGCCATTTTTGTTGCAGTGATCGGTCGGCGGATCAAAGTCCGTACCTCCACACATCACTCGCTCCCACAGCCGGCGCTCGCCCTTCTTCCAGACGAAGATCTTCGACTCGTCAACTTTAGTATCGAAAGGCACAACCGTAAACTCGGCAAGCTGCGCCAGCTTCTCCAACTCGGTAAAGAACGCGGCAAGCATGGCATCATCGACTGAGCCAGACTGATCAATGTAGATGCCGATACGGGCAATACGGTTGACCTTCTTTCCAGAGTGAATGTAGCGATAACGCTTGTTCAGACGCTTCACGGTTGAAGACCGGTTAGCGCGCTGGCTGGTCTTGATGAAGTATCGAAGCACCTTCTTCCAATCGACCTGTGGCACAAGACGATTCATAATGTCTTTGCGCGTTGAGCTAGAAACTGAGCCCCAGTTATTTGCGCGGCTGGCTTCTTCTGCTGCCTTCTTCATGGCTTCCTTGAGGCGCTCCTTGGCGATCTCGTTCGTGGTATTGCACTCTTGACCTTCGCCCCAACCGGAGTGATCGTCAAAGCTATCCATGTTGCCGCGACCCTGACCAGAGCCTTCGCCCTCGCCATCACCGGGCTCTCCTTCGCCTTCGCCTTCTTCGGGCTCGCCGTCTTCTTGCTCATCCTTCAGCTTATTGTAGTACCACTCTCCAGACTTGCCGAGAGGCAGATCAGCGAAAGGACCGCTACCCGGCATGCAGCACATATCAGGCAACTCACCGACAAGGTGAGAGTTGATAGCGAGATCAGTCGCGATGTTCCACAGCTTAGACATGCCGCCTTCTGGAAGGCGACCGGTCACATGCTCAAAGACAAGGTGATAAAACTCATGCTTGAGGACGCCCAGCTTTTCAACGTCGGTCAGAGTCTCAAAAAACTCGGGGTTGTAGAGCATGACGAAGTGACCCGTATCCTTGTCCACCTTGACGCCCGCAGTCGGGATCGCCGTGGATGACCGCTTGTCAATCCGGCGCGAAAGCGCAGCGAAAAAAGGCTCATCCATCAGGAGGCGGGCAGTGTGCTTGTTAAGGTCAAAGTTCATAGTTCTCTCTCTCTTTGGTACATATATTAGACGTATGCGGGACGTGTTTTATTCAATAAAAATCGATCTTTTTTGATCTTTTCTTCAAATATCCTTAATAACTAGGTTCAAAGTCGACAATGGCGCGATTACTCACGCGCATCGGCAACATCGTGATCATGCCAGAAGTGGGTAACGCGAGACTCGCCCTTATCAAAGACACCCTGTCGAAGCGAGTCGGGCGGGCTCTTCCAGTCAGGGCACTCGTCGAGCCAGCTTTCGGGGATCTGAGCGGCGACCTGCTCTGCCGTCAGCTTGCCAACAACCGTCAGTCGGTTGCTGTATCGGCTGGTGTCGCCGTTGCGATGCTCGGCACTCTGAACAGTAACGGTAGTCTTACGACCGATGCCGCTGATTGGACGCAGGATCGCGTTGTAATGACGCTGACGCGCATGGGTGTATTGAAGGTCTAGAGCCTCGACAAGCATTGTTATCGCCGTTTCGGAATATGCTTCTTTGTACTGAACCATCGCACCGATGGCGATGCCATCTTCCAGTGCCCACTGGCGAACCTCTTGGCGAGCCTCGCGGGTCATGGCAGCGTAACGCACAAGATCGCTCTTGAGAGTCAGACATGTCCGGCGGTTGTGACCGCGCTCCTTGCAGTAGGAACAGACGCGACCCCAAGCCTCATTACGACGCTTGCGCTTCTCGCCAGTCTCAGGATTCGTCCCCGTCATTCTAGCAACCTGCGCTGCATAATAATCAACATGCTCGCCGCTTTCCTTAGCGCCTTCAAGACGCTTCTGTGCGCGCTCCAGCTTGGTCGGGCAGGTGCGCGAGTTGTGTCCTTCGCTGTAGCAGTAGCCGCATCTGATAGTTCCGTTGTAGTTTCCCATTTAGTTTACCTCTCTCTTTGCTTGGTACATATATTAGACGTGTGGGGCGGTGGTTTTATTCAATCTATTTGAAAGAAAGTTGATCTTTTTTCGATCTCTCTCAACCCGATCCCCTACTGACTCTTCGATTATACCATAGGTTAATGATCTTATCGGACAGAAAATGTCCGACCGGCTAGCTCTCCCGAAAAGGCAGGTTCAACCTCGATTTCTTCAAGGGGCAACCAGCCAGACCAGTGCTCACGTCCACCTTTGCCGTCGCTAGCGTGGCGCGTTTGCGCTTGCAAGCGGAGCGCAGGGCGATGACCCATGCAAAGCACGGAGTTGCGAGCATCACAGACACGGAACAGCGGTCCATGCTCACGGATGCGGTTCTTTGTGCGCGAGCACGCTTTGCCATTCCACTTTACTTTAATAAAATCAGCCACTTACGACCTCCAAATCTCTCGGCAGATACCTTCTCGGGATGCTGCTTTGTCCTTGATTGCAGACAAGCTGCACTATAAAAATGATCGGCGGGTACATTTCCTCGCCATACTGGTCAACGTAGTCTCCGCGAGGTTCCGTGACCTTAATAATCATGCCCATCGAATCGCGGGGTACGCCGATGGATGCGCGTGTGATCTTTACTAAGTTACCGACTTGCATTGATCACCCTCAAGTGGTCGCTTTTCTGCGTAATCGCGTATGGTGCTGGGGCTCCCGATCCCATCCACAAAACTTTAACATCGGCGTTGCCGGTATACTTGCCAGTCTCGACAACCAGACCAACATCGATGGATAGACCTTTGCGCTCCCGCGCTGCCTGAAACGCATACGATACCAAATCACCGACTTTCATTTACTAACTCCCAATCATCTTCGCTTAGCCAGCCCACAGATTCTCCATGGGCAAGCACCTTTATCCACTGCTCGCTTTGCATGTTGATCCGTGTCTCTGTTACGATATGCACGCTGCTGCTCTTGAAGGACGCCGCTGTAAGTACATGATATTGTCTGTATTTCTTTCTCACCAGATCACC
>VMHT01113690.1_pt1 | contig 10708 bp, 9 predicted proteins | sample 4693611 | NCBI WGS metagenome assembly VMHT01 (sample SAMN12280063, study PRJNA550983) | marine metagenome | isolation source: seawater sampled from same location over 5 years 0.02-0.2 micron viral filtrate | place: USA: collected off the coast of southern California halfway between the port... ...
ATTTAATTGCTACATATGTCGATCAAATTTTAGAAAAAGGGGCAAAAGTAACTATTGTTTCTTCAGATAAAGATTTGATGCAATTGTACAAAAAAAATGTCCGAATTTTTGATCCAATGAAAAATAAATTTATTAATGAGGATGACGTCATTAAAAAATTTGGTGTAGATGCAAGTAAAGTAATTGATGTTCAGGCTTTAGCTGGAGATAGTAGTGATAATGTTCCAGGCGTTCCAGGGATAGGTGTAAAAACAGCAGCAGAACTGATAAATAAATATGGAACATTAGAAAAACTTTTGAAATCTACACATGAAATTAAACAAAACAAAAGAAGAGAAACTTTAATTGAAAATAAAGATAAGGCGTTAATTAGCAAGAAACTTGTAACTTTAAAACATGATGCACCGATTGATAGAGAGTTAAGTGAATTTAAATTACAGGAAATTGATAAAGATAAACTATATGAATTCTTGAGAGAAATGGAATTTAATAGGTTATTAAGTTCTGTAATTTCAACTTATGGTGAGCCTAATTTAGAAAAATCTACAATTAATAAAAATGATCAATCTGAGAAATCAGAACCTATAAATAATAAAAATTATTATTTAGTTAAAAATGAAAAAGAAATTGATGAATGGTTAAAAGAAGCAGAGGAAATTGGTGAAATTGCAGTAGATACAGAAACGGATTCTCTTGATCCTCATCAAGCCAATTTAGTAGGTATATCTTTGAGTACTAAAATCGGAAAAGCTTGTTACATACCCATAGGTCATAAATCTAAAAAATGTCTTAATAAAAAAGAAGTTTTAAATAAAATTAAATCTCTTTTAGAGGACTCTAGTATAAAAAAAATTGGTCAAAATATTAAGTTCGACTTTATTGTTTTTTACAAACATGGAATTCATCTAAATTCTATGGAGGATACGATGTTGATGTCATATGTTTTAGATGCTGGAAAAAATAGACACAATATGGATACATTATCTGAAATTCATTTAAATCATAAAACTATCAAGTTTAAAGATCTAGTTGGAACAGGTAAAAAAGAAATAAACTTTAGTGAAGTAGAAATCGATAAAGCAAAAGATTATTCTGCTGAAGATGCAGACATAACCTATAGGCTTTACAAAAAATTTTACAAAAGTCTTAAATCTGAAAAATTGATAAACATCTATGAAATTTTTGAAAAACCATTAATTGAGATTTTAGCTTTCATGGAAATAGAAGGTATTAAAATTGATGATAATTTTTTAAAATCTTTATCATCAAAATTTGGAAAAAAGATAGAAAAAATTCAAAAAGAAATTTTTAAAATTGCAAAAAAAGAATTTAATGTTGCGTCACCTAAGCAATTAGGTGAAATAATTTATAATGATTTAAAAATAGCAGGTCTAAAAAAAACAAAAAAAGGAAGTTTTGCTACTAGCGCCTCAGTTTTAGAGGATTTGGCATTTAAAGGACATCATTTTGCTAAACTGGTTTTAGATTGGAGACAATTATCAAAATTAAAGAATACTTACTCAGACTCATTACCTGAACATTTAAACCTCAATACAAAAAGAGTACACACATCTTTTTTATTAGCAGCTACGACCACAGGAAGACTTGCTTCAAGTGATCCTAATTTACAAAATATACCAATTAAAACTGAGGATGGGAGAGATATTAGAAAAGCATTTATTGCTGAAAAAGATAATGTGCTTATATCAGCTGATTATAATCAAATTGAAATGAGGATTTTAGCAGATTTAGCAAATGTAAAAGAGTTAAAAAAAGCATTTGAAAACAATAAAGACATCCACTCATTAACAGCAAGCCAGATATTTAATGTTGATATTAAAAAGGTAGATAAAAATCAAAGAAGAAATGCAAAAGCTATAAATTTTGGAATAATTTATGGAATATCACAATATGGATTAGCAAAACAAATTAATGTTTCAAATTATGAGGCTGAAGAATTTTTAAATGCTTATTTTTTAAAATTTCCAGAAATTAAAGTATATATGGATAATACTATTAAATTTTGTAGAAAGACGGGGTATGTAAATAATATTTTTGGGAGAAGATCTCATTTTAATTCAATAAATGATAAGAATTATAACATCAGAAATTTCCAAGAAAGGGCAGCAATAAATGCTCCAATTCAAGGCTCAGCTTCTGAGATAATGCGACTCGCAATGATTAGACTTAATAAAAAGCTTGGTCAAGAAAAGTCTTTAAAATCAAAAATGCTTCTTCAGATTCATGATGAATTGATATTTGAAGTCCATAAAAATGATGTAAATAAAATGATCAAAATAATAAAAGATGAAATGATTAGTGTTACAAACAGTGATTATCACTCATTTTCAATACCATTAACTGTTGATATTAATAGTGGAGACAATTGGGGATCTCTTCATTAATTTAATTCATTGCCCAAATTAGAACAATTTAGTATTTTTAAATAGTTTATGCACAAACAATCTATTGCTTTAGTAGATGATGACAGAAATATTCTTACAAGCTTAAGTATAGCTCTTGAGAAGGAAGGTTTCAAAGTTCAGACATATATTGACGGGGAAAGTGCATTAATAGGATTAACCAGAACACCACCAGATCTTGCTGTAATAGATATTAAAATGCCAAAAATGGATGGTGAAGAATTATTAAAAAAGTTAAGAAAAAAAACTTCTATGCCAGTAATATTTCTTACATCAAAAGATGAAGAAGTGGATGAATTATTAGGATTAAAATTAGGAGCAGATGATTTTATTAAGAAATCAGGGGGATTTTCAATTAAAGTTTTAGTAGAAAGAATTAGAGTTCAATTAAGAAAAAAAGAAGTAGATAATAGTATTGAAGAAAATAAAAGTATTATTGTTCATGGTAAATTAAAATTAGATCCATCACAATTAGAGTGCGAATGGAATGGAAAACAATTACCTGATAAATTAACTACAACTGAATTTCTAATAGTAAAAGAATTAGCTAAAAGACCAGGGATAATCAAAGAAAGAGCCCAATTGATGGACATTGCCTACAGAGAAGATACAGATATTGAGGATAGGACGATAGACAGTCACGTTAAAAGAATTAGAAAGAAATTTAAAAAAGTAGATCCTGATTTTTCGGCTATAGAAACTAGGTATGGAAGTGGATATAGATGGAATGTTAGTTAATGTTTAATAATCTTTTAAAAAATTTATCTATATTAAAGAAATTTTTATTTATAAATTTTATTTTTTTTTACAATTATTGGTTTGTTTATTTTTTTATATTTAAAAAACGTTCAACCAAATTTAATTAAAAAAAAATCATCTAACCATATAAAAATAATTAATAATACAATTGAAAATCTTGAAAGATTAGAGATCAAATTTAATGAAGAGGATATTAGAAGATTTTTATTTTCTACAAGATTTATTTTTCAAAGTCTTGATAGAGTAATTTTTTTTAATAATGAGTTAGATTTAATTGCAGATACGGACACTCTTGATCTTGATCCAAGGTCATTTTCATCAAGACTAGATATTATTGAATTAGAAATTTTAAATGAAGAAAAAACAAAAGGGATTACAGAAGACAAAAACATCAACACAGGGAATGATAATCTCGTATCTCTAAAAGATATTCTTTTTAATTATGTAGGATCAAAAAATTTCGGAATTCCATTCACATTTAACCAACAGGAATTTAATAATTTTAAATTAACAACTATTAAAAATGTTTTCAGAGGTGATAAAAATATTGGGTATATTGCTATTACAGAAAATGCAAATGACATAAGAGCAGCAATTAACGAAAGAAAAACTTTTATTGTAAGAACAGCTTTTGCTGTCGGAATAGTAATTTTGATTTTTTCTTTTGTATTAAATCGATATTTTTTAAAACCGATTCAAAACTTAGTAAATTATATTAATAAAATTAAAAACAAGGATCATAAAAAAATAAATATTGATAATTTAAAAACAAGAAATGATGAATTAGGATTACTTTCTAAGTCACTCGACGATATGACTTTAGAACTTCAAAAAAGAATTTCTCATGCCGAAAATTTTTCAACAGACCTTGTTCATGAAATAAGAAATCCTTTAGCATCATTAAAAAGTGCTTCTGAGATACTTAATGACACTAAAGAGGCAGATGAAAGATTGAAATTAATTAATATTCTAAGTCACGATGTACAAAGAATTGAAAGATTAATAACTGACTATTCACAAATTTTAAAAGATGAAGTTGCCTTAAGTAAAGAAAAATTCAAAAAAATAGATTTAATTCCAATTATTCAATCTGTTGTAGATGATTACAATAATATCTATCATGCCAAAAGTGGTATTAAAATTTTATGTATTTATGAAAACAACAAAAATTATATCATAAATGGAATTGAAAACAGAATAGAGCAAATAGTTGCAAACTTATTAGATAATGCGATTTCATTTAGTAAAAATAATCAAAACATTGAAGTAAAAGTGACAAAAGATTCTATTAATCAAGTCCTTATCAATATTATTGATGACGGGCCAGGATTTAGGGAGAGAGATACTACTAAAATATTTAAGAGATTTTATAGTAATCGACCTGACAAATTCGGACAACATTCAGGCCTTGGTTTAAATATTGTTAAAAATTTAATTGAACTTCATAAGGCATCAATAACTGCATCAAATAGGACGGATAAAAATGGTGCAAATTTAGAAATAATATTTCCTAAAGCATAAAGACTTATTGATTAAATAAAATATTATTGTTAGAAACCCCGCCATGAATGATTTTAAAGTAAAAGACATTTCCCAAGCAGAATTTGGAAGAAAAGAAATTTCGATCGCAGAAAGCGAAATGCCCGGGTTAATGGCATTAAGAGAAGAGTATGGATCAAAAAAACCTTTAAAGGGTGCAAAAATTATTGGTTGTCTTCATATGACAATTCAAACTGCAGTTTTAATAGAAACTTTAGCTTATCTTGGTGCAGATGTAAGATGGTCGTCATGTAATATTTTCTCAACTCAAGATCATGCAGCAGCAGCAATAGCAGAAGCAGGAATACCAGTTTATGCTTGGAAAGGTGAGACAGAGGAAGAATATATATGGTGCATAAAACAAACAATTGAAGGTAAGAAAGATTGGACACCAAATATGCTTTTAGATGATGGTGGAGATTTAACCGCAATTATGCACAATGATTATAAAAAATTACTCAAAGAAGTTAAGGGAGTTTCAGAGGAAACAACAACAGGTATTAAAGCTCTTAACAAAATGGAACAAAATAAGACATTAATGATACCAGCAATTAATGTTAACGACTCTGTCACTAAATCTAAATTTGATAATTTGTATGGATGTAGAGAAAGTTTAGTTGATGGAATTAGAAGAGCTACAGATGTAATGATGTCAGGAAAAGTAGCTATCGTTGCTGGTTTTGGAGATGTAGGAAAAGGAAGTGCTGCATCATTGAGACATAGTGGGGCAAGAGTACTAGTTACAGAAGCTGACCCAATTTGTGCTTTACAAGCATCCATGGAAGGTTATGAAGTTGTATTAATGGATGAAGCAATTGATAAAGCAGACATAGTAGTAACCGCTACAGGCAACAAAGATATTGTAACTGCCGATCATATGAGAAATATGAAGGATAGAGCAATTCTTTGTAATATCGGCCACTTTGATAATGAAATTCAAGTTGAGGCTTTAAAAAATTACAAGTGGTCAGAAGTAAAACCACAGGTACACGAAATAGAACTTCCTAGCGGTAAAAGAATTATATTATTAGCAGAAGGGAGACTAGTAAATTTAGGATGTGCGACAGGTCACCCAAGTTTTGTAATGAGTGCTTCATTTACAAATCAGGTTATTGCTCAAATAGAATTATGGAACAATCATAAAAGTTATGAAAAAAAAGTTTATGTACTTCCAAAACACTTAGATGAAAAAGTTGCAACATTACATTTAAAAAAAGTTGGTGCAAAATTAACAAAATTATCTAAAGAACAAGCGGACTATATTAGTGTTGAAGTTGAAGGTCCATTTAAACCAAATGCATATCGCTACTAAAGGTAGTAAAATAGATATATCTTCCGAAAAGAAATTAGAAGAATTTTCAAAAAAGCTAAGTATTGAATTGAAGCAAGGAGATGTTCTGTTTCTCTTTGGAGAGATAGGCGTTGGTAAAACTACTTTCGTTAAATATCTTATAAATAATTTACAACTTAGATCAAAACTTAAACTTACTGATGTAACTAGTCCTACATTTAATATAATGAATGAATATCAAGTAGGAACTTTATTAATTAAACATTATGATCTCTACAGGCTTAAATCACATGATGAATTAAAGGATTTAAATATGTTTGATTATAATGATAATGAGATATTATTAGTTGAATGGCCTGAAATAATTAAAAATGAACCTAATTTGGTAACAAAATTATATTTTAAGTACGACAATCAATATCATAAGAGATTTATAAATGTTTTGAGTTAAATGAAGTTGCGTAAAAATTTAAAAAGGCTTAAGGGAGATGCGTCACCGAGAATTTTTTTTAGAAATAAAAAAATAAATGCATCATCAATTATAGTTCATGCAAATGAAGACAAGAGATTGAATCTTTTAATTTATGACGCAATAAATAAAATTTTGATTAAAAATAATATTTTGGCGCCAAAGCTATTAAGTGAAAATTATTTAAAAAATTATATTGAAATTCAAGACTTTGGAAATCAAACCATATTTAGTTTTTTAAAAAAAAAAAAAATTAATAAATTAATCATCTTTAAAAAAATAATTGATTTATTGGTTAAGATTCAACTTATCCGCCAAAGAAAAATAAAAGATTTTAAGAGAAAAAATTATAAAATTCCAACTTACCACTCAAAAATTATATTAGATGAAGCAAAACTTTTTTCTGATTGGTATCTTAAAAGAGTGTTAACTACATCTCAACAAGTAGCCTTTAAAAAAAAATTTATTAAAGTCATCAAAAATTTGATTAAAAATCTTAATTTAAAAAATAATATTTTTGTTCATAGAGATTTTCATGTCTCAAATTTAATGATGGTTAAAAATAAGATTGGAGTTATTGACACTCAAGATGCTCTTATTGGCAACAAAGCCTATGATCTAGCTTCATTAATCGATGACGTTAGGTTTAAAACTTCTGAAAACCTTAAAAAAAAAGTGTTTGATTATTATTTAAAATCTCAAAAAAAAATAAATAAAAAACATTTTAAAAATGATTTTGAAATAATTTCAGTTTTGAGAAATTTGAAAATTATAGGAATTTTTACAAGACTTGCAGTTAGAGATAAGAAGAAAAAGTATCTTAGATTAATCCCTTATACATGGAATTTAATCAGATTAAGATCAAAAAATAATGATAAGTTTAATAATCTAAATGATTTGCTTAATACTATAAAAAAAAATAAATGAAAATAGATACAGCTTTGATACTAGGTGCTGGATTTGGTAAAAGACTTAATCCAATTACACTACATACTCCTAAACCTCTTTTAAAAATTAAAAATTTAACTTTACTAGATCATTGTATAAACCTTATTGAGATACTTAAGATAAAAAAAATTTTAATTAATTCTTTTTATTTGAAAGAACAAATTAATGAATTTGTTAAAAATCATAAATATGATATTGAAATTAAAGTTATAGATGATGGCAATAGTATTCTTGATACAGGTGGTGGTATCTTAAATTTAATCAATAAATCTGACGATGAAAATTTTTTGATTTTTAATCCAGATACAATTTGGAATAAGGATTATGCTTATGAAATTAATAGAATGATTGATTTATATTTTAATCAAAATTTTAACAATTTACTTTTGTTGGTAAATAAAGATTTAAGTTTTGATGAAAATCTTAGAGGTGACTTTGGTTTGGAAAATAATTTGATTAATCAAAATCATAAGAGCCATATTTATACAGGATGCCAAATATTGAATAAATCTATCTTAAAAAATGAAAAAATAAAAAGTTTTTCAATAACTAAAATTTGGTCAAATTTAATTAAAAATAATGAGCTAAACGGGTTTGAGAGTAAACTTAAATTTTTTCATACCACTAATTTTGAAATTTTTAAAAAACTAAAAGATCTTTAGCTCTATCTTGATCTAAATATTTGCAGCTATTAATTTTTTTGTTTTCATTGATATCTATAAGTAAGGGGTTACCAGTTGGTATTTCTAATTTAGAAATTTGTTTTTTGTCAATTTTAAATAAATATTTACACAAGGCTCTTATAGAATTTCCATGAGCTGATATTAATATATTCCCGTTTTTTAATTTTTTTTTAATTTCTATTTCAAAATAATTTGTAACTCTCTCATATGTATCCTTTAAAGACTCTGTATCAGGAATAAATTTTTTAGGAATATCTTTATACGTATCAATATTTAGTGGGTGGAATTTGCTCTTTTTATCTAATGGGTCTGGTCTTAAATCCCACGATCTCCTAAATTGATAAACTTTTTCTTCACCAAGTTTTGTACTCATTTCAACTTTATTGAGCCCAGTTAAACCTCCATAATGCCTCTCATTGAGTTCCCAGGCTTTTATAAAATTTTTTTCATCATTTAAGGACCTTTGTATTATTTTAAGTGTGTGATTAGCTCGTATTTGAAATGATGAGTAGTAGTAATTAATTTCAATATTCGTTTTTTTAATTAAATCACCTGCTTTTTTTGCTTCTAACTTACCATTTTCAGTCAAATCTACATCAACCCAACCTGTAAACCTTTTTTCAAGATTCCAAGTGCTTTGACCATGTCTAATTAAAATTAAATAACTCATTTTTATTGAGCCCAATTTAATATAAAAAAAATTGTTAGTTAAATGAAAAAAATATCTTTATTAACAAAAATTACCTTCCATACATTCAATATTGGACTGATTTTAATATATCTTTATCCGGGAAGTATTTTTGGTTGGTTGCTTTATGGTGACATTAATAAACAACCACAATTATCTTTAGATTTTATGGTATTTTCATCAAATCATTTTTATGCTTTTATAGTTTTGTCTTTATTAGGATTATTTTCATATTACAAAAATAAAGTGAAAATTTTATTTTTATATCTTTTTTTTATTTCTATATTTTTAGAATTATGTCACATCTTAATTCCACAAAGAAGTTTTGAATACAAAGATTTAATAGGAAATTTTTTAGGATTTTTTTTTATTTACATATTATTTAACTTTTTAAAATTCTTGAGAGGTAAAAAATGAAATATAAATATAAAAGAATTTATTTAATTATTTTTTTATTTTTAATTTCTGCATGTTCTATCGTTCCTCAAAATACTTCAGATAGCTGTAAAATTTTTTCTGAAAGATATCTTTGGTATAAACATTCAAAAAAGGTTGAGCAAAAATGGGGGACACCAATACATATTCAGCTAGCAATAATAAAAATGGAGTCAGATTTTGATTGGTTGGCAAAACCACCTAGACAAAAATTATTTAAAGTAATTCCTTTTAAACGTCCTTCAAGCTCATTTGGATATTCTCAGGCTGTAAAAGGAACTTGGGAACAATATAAAAATGAAACAGGTAATAAATTTGCAACAAGGGCTAGATTTAAAGATAGTGTAGACTTTATTGGTTGGTATACAAATAAAACAAATTCTATTTTAAAAATATCTCTTCAAGATGCTTTTAAACAATATATTGCCTATCACGAGGGATGGGGAAATTATAAATATTATAAAAAAAATAAAAAAGTTATCGGTTTAGCAAAAAAAGTTGAAAAACAATCTAAAATTTATAAAAAACAATTTTCAAAGTGCAGCAATTCGTTAAGTAAAAATAAATATATTATTTTTTAGATAGTTGCTTATTAAGCTCAATATCTACAGCATCCATTCTATTAGTATTTTTTGCTAAAGCTAAATACATTGATGGAGTAACATATAAAGTAAAAAAAGTTGATATTACCATTCCTCCTAAAATAGTTGAGCCAACAGCTAATCTTGAGCCTTCACCAGCACCAGGACCAATATTTCCTATTACTAGCGGCATCATTGCAATCATTGTGCTTAGTGATGTCATAATGATAGGCCTAAATCTTGCTGCACAAGCTTCTTTGACTGCTAATTCAATACTTTTTCCTGTGGTTCTAATTTGATTGGCATAATCTACAATTAAAATACTATTTTTTGTTGAAATACCTATCAATATAATTAGAGCAATCTGGGAAAAAATATTTACTGAGCTATTGAGAAATAAAATAAATACTAATCCACCAAAAATTGCCAATGGCACTGTTAAAATAATTATAAATGGGTGAATAAAAGAGTTAAATGTTGCTGCCATTACTAAATATGCAGTGAGTAATGCTAAAGCAAAAATTATAAATAATTCATTACTTGTTTCTTTAATTTCTTCAGATTTTCCCTTCCAAGTAATTTGATTTTCGGGGGCTAAATTATCCATCACTTCTTCAAAGAATTTTATCGCTTCAGTCAAAGTATAACCTTCATTAATATTTGCCGAAATTGTTACTGCTGGTTGTCTGTTATACCTTGCGAGTTCTTTTGCTGAGCCTTCTTCTTTAAAACTAACTAGATTTGCTAAAGAAATTAGTTTTCCAGTCGTTTCTGAACGAACAAATATTTTTGAAACACCTTCTTTGTTTCTTCTATCAGATAAATATTGTTGAACAATTATAGGATACTCTTTGCCTAATTTATTAAAAGTTGTAATTTTTTTTCCTCCATA
>VMHT01216030.1_pt1 | contig 10707 bp, 9 predicted proteins | sample 4693611 | NCBI WGS metagenome assembly VMHT01 (sample SAMN12280063, study PRJNA550983) | marine metagenome | isolation source: seawater sampled from same location over 5 years 0.02-0.2 micron viral filtrate | place: USA: collected off the coast of southern California halfway between the port... ...
ATATATATAGATAGATAGATGTCGCAATCCTTAGCCGAATCAGCGAAGGCCATCGTGCTTAACTCCGCCCAGGCAGTGGCTGGAGCGACTGCCTTGGGGAGTGATGGGATCGAAACCGCAGGGGAGGGGGTCAGAGCCGCCGGCAAGGGCCTTAAAGCAGGAGGAGAAGTGTTTGACGGGCTAGGAAAGGCCGGTAAGGCAGGTTTGACAGCCGCAGCGGCGGTTGCCGATATAGCAGCCGCTGCTTCTAGTGTGGTTGCAAACAAAACACAAGCAAAAGCAGATTCAATAGAAGCAAATTCTAAAATTGCTGCTGCTGCGAAGGACGAGGCGTCGGCTGAATTAGTAAAAGCAAAAGCAGCCGTCCTTCGCGTCAAAGCCGGCGATGAAAGACAGAAGGCAGAAGCGAAATCAGAGGAAAATCAGGCCGCGCACAAACACCATTTAGCAGAAATTCGTGCAACGGTCATCAAACAACAGGCACAGATGGAACAAAAAGAAGCGGTCGAGCAAGCAAAAATAGCAGAATCTAAAGCGCAGCAAGCAGCAGATCTAAAAAGGCAGGCTGATCAAGCAGAAGCTGTAAGAAGCAGAACTAACTCTGTAGAATTCTTTAAATCAAGATTATTACGAAATGCGGCACAATACCAAATGACATATTATACTACTATAAAAGATAAGTTAACTCGTCTTTCGAAAACAAAAGATGATTGGGATAATTCTTGGAAACGCCCCGGAGGAGACTATAACGAGTTGTATAAAATATTTAAAACGGCCGGTTTCAATATGGATAAAGTTAAAAACGATTTGTTACTATCCGACAATTCAGTTAGTATAGATACACTTTCAATGTTACTTGCAATATGTATGGCATATAATTCATCGAGTTTGGATAATATTCGGCGGGGCCTCATAACGCAAACAGGTATTAAAGATTTTGAAAAAGATTACGCCTACAGATTTTGGACTAGTTTTAAATGCAATAATATAAAAGAATTAGGACGATATATAATTGATTCAAAGTCCCTTGCCCGCTCGCTCTCCAGATTCTCAAGTGAAAGCCCTATGATGGATCAATCGCAAAGCCCTATGATGGATCAATCGCAAAGCTCTATGATGGATCAATCGCAAAGCTCTATGATGGATCAATCGCAAAGCTCTATAATAGATCAATCGCAAAGCTCTATAATAGATCAACCGGGCGAGCAGGGGGGAGGCTATAAGAAAATGCGTAAGGCAACAATAAAACGTCGCATGCGTTCTAGACATATAACAAAACATAAAATACGCGTTGGTAGAAAACATAAAGTAAGGAAAAGAAAACATACGCGGAAAAAACATACGCGGAAAAAACATACGCGGAAAAAACATACGCGGAAAAAACATACGCGGAAAAAAACGCCGTAATAAAACCAGTAAACGGTGATTTATGAATTAATTATTATATTATTTTATACATATATAATATAATGAAAAGAACTATAAAACGTAGAAACAGACGCGGTGGTGAACCCGCAGTTGAATCTTGGGGACAGAAAATCGCCGCTGCGGGGAGGCGTGTCGCGGACGCAACAAGGGACGCAACAAGGGAGGCGACAGAAAGATTACAGTTAGCGAACCAAAAAAGGAAGGAGGCGGCGGCGAAGGCGGCGGAGAAGGCGGCTCAAGTGCAAACGTCTATTGACTTTGGCGGACAACTTGGTGGCGGTAGAAAGCGTACGCTACATAGAAAGCGTAAAACAAAAAAACGTAAAACAAGAAAGCGTAAAACAAAAAAACGTAAAACAAAAAAACGCAGATAAACTATTTTCTGTGTAGAGAATTAATAGAAACGCAATCGATGATTTACTCAATATTTATAAGTATAAAATATACTTATATATAATATATGAAAAGAACTAGGAAACGTCGGAGGCGAAGTCGATTGCGAGGAGGCGAACCAGGAGCGGTAGTTGCGATTGAAGGTGTTGCATCTAAAGGAGAGGCAGTTGCTGAAACATGGCTCGACAAACTGAATAAGGCGAAGGCGAGGGCGATCTCCGCGTGGCCGGAGGCGAGGTGGGATAATGCTGCTAGGAACCTAGATGCTGGTCTTGTTAAGGCAGTGAAGAACAGTAAAAAGTTCGGAGCAGCAGCACGAGAAAAGGCAGAGGATGCCTACGAAGTTACGGTAAAAACGGTAAAACCTTTTGCAAAGAAGGCTGCCGAGAGGGCTCAATATAGTTTGAACCAAGGTCTTGAGAAAACAGTAAAGTACGGAAAAGCCAAGGTTGATTCTTATGGGTGGTCTGCAGAGTCCATGTCACTGAAGGATTATATTAGTTCTTCGGGCTCGGTCGGAGGTTTAAACTATGTCAAGAAGCAACTGGAAAGCGGTAGAAATAAGAATGATATGGTATTGGGAAGCGACAACAAAACAGCCTGCCTGAATATGAATTTTCATAAATTCAAGGAAGATGAAACATGCAAAAAATATTTGGTGCGAGGTTATGTTCCGCCACCGAAGGCAGGCGGTTCAATGAGACGTAGAACAAATAAAACTAGAAGAGGGGGTAGCACACAACGTAGAGTGCAGCGTAGGATGCGTCGCAGAACACGCCGTAATACGCGCCGTAAGACGCGCCGCCGTATGAGACGCCGTATGAGACGTTCGAGAAAAAACTAATTATATAACATATGTTATATAGGAATTTTCTAAGAAATTTCTCAAATTATTGTAGGCGCGTTGTTATAATTAGTGTTCAACTATTAGTACTACATGTTATAAATAAATATGTCTTAAAATTTTTCTCTCTACAGAAAAATTTTATTTTTTTGCCATTCTTAATTTCATTTTCGAGTTATGGACATTTATTTATGTCCATTTTGGGAAAATGAAATTAAGAATGGCAAAAAAATAAAAGAAATTCAGATTTAGATGATAATGCTCTAAAATAAATAAAAGTTTTTCAAAAAGTGTTACCATGTTTTTTTTATTATTTTTTTAAAAAATTATTTAGGGGTTTTTTGTGTTTCCAATATATATGACAAATGGAAACACTAAAAAACCCCTATTTTGTTGCAAAAAATGTCAGTTCATAACCAATAACAAAAAAGATTTCGCACGCCACGAAATGACACTGAAACACAAAAATGGGGTAATTGGACCCATTTGGAAACACAAAAAACCCCACATCTGTAAGGTGTGTAATAAATCATATGAGTCACGATCCGGACTCTATAAACATTCGAAAGTTTGCAAGGTTCATAAAAATCTTGAAAATAATCTTGAGAAAACAGAAGAAAATAATGTATTTTATGAAAAAACAGATGAGATGTATAATTTATTACTTAAATATTGCAAAACAGTGGATGAAATGCAACCTTCCTCGGGAAATACCACAAATAATATAACAAATAATATTAATGTACACGTTTATTTAAATGAAAATTGTAAGGACGCTGTAAATTTGCCAGAATTTATAGAAAATATTCAATTACAAATATCCGATTTAGCGTTGGCAAATAAAGATGGATTATTACATAGTACAAAAAATATTTTTTTAAAAGAATTACAAAATACAGAACCCATAAAAAGACCTATACAGTGCACTGATATTAAACGAAAAATTATTTATATAAAAGAAGATGGTACATGGTGCAAAGATGTTGGCAATGCAAAGGTTAAAGGTGCAATACATAATCTCTCACAAAAACACATGCCTTTGGTGAATAATTGGCATAATGATGAAGATGAAACTAGTGAAGAGAAGAATCTAGAGTATATTCACGTAGTTAAAAGTGCATCTCAAAATGTTTTAGAAGAAGAGCGGGGTATACAAAGTGCGTTAAGAGAGATTTGTAAAGAAACATATATGAAAGGAGTATCTAATGAATAATATTTTAGATTATATTTTTATTTGTTTAGTATTTATAAGTAAGATGTTTCATTTTTTCAAACAACCGCCTCCAGAACAGGTACAATTACCTAATCCAGTTCCCGTACCTATTCCAGTTCCCGTACCTAATCCAGATCCCGTACCTAATCCAGTTCCCGTACCTAATCCAGTTCCCGTACCTATTCCAGTAAGGAGTTTTAGAAATATATCAAGATTATCTACTCCTATACATAGGCTACAGGCATTAAATGAATTAGAACGTTTATATACCAGAGAAATACCTTTGCAACGTATAAAAAGAATCACAAAATATTTTCCTGTAGCGAATAATAATGGGATTGTAAATCCTTCCTTAAAAAGAAAAAAGAAAGAATTACGAAAAAGTGACTTTACGTCACGCGAAAAAAATTTAATTCTTGAAAATATTGAAGAACAATGGAAAAAAACATTAAAAAGGCGCAGTTGGGGAGATATGTGGTCTATAGTCGAAGGTGGTGACGAGGAACTGGGAGATATTGTATTACCAACGACTGATGGTTCTATGGAAGATTTAGTAAATGAACTAGATCTAGAAGATATAATTGCATCGTCTAGGCGGGGTGGAACTCGTAAAATAAAAAGAAAAAGAAAAAAGAAAAAAACTAAAACTAAAACGAATCTACGTTACAAGATAAATAGAGCAAAGACAAGAAGAAAATCAAAATAAATATTATTTCGAATAGATATAAATAAATCACATTAAAATCATATAAGATGAAGATTGAAGATGGCGTCAAGTATGATTTTAATGATGTTCTTATTAGACCGAAACGGTCTAATCTTTCGTCGCGGAGTCAAGTAGTTCTTGAACGCGAAATTACTTTCTTACATTCAAAACGTGTATGGAAGGGTGTGCCGCTGCTCGTCGCAAATATGGATACCACCGGCACATTTGAGACGTATCGCGCTCTCGCCCCTCACAAAATGATTACTTGCCTTCATAAACACTATAATGTAGAAGATTATCCTACTGACATGGATCCCAATTATTATGCGGTTTCCACGGGAATTTCTGATAAAGACCTCCAAAAACTAGATCTAATTATAAAAAAAATCAATCCATATTTTGTTGTAGTTGATATTGCAAATGGTTATAGTTCAAAATTCGTTGATTTCTGTTCCATGCTTCGGAGTGATTATCCAAATCTAACAATTATTGCCGGAAATGTAGCAACAAGTGATATGGTTCAGGAACTACTTATTTCAGCAAAGGTCGATGTTGTGAAATGCGGTATCGGCAGCGGATCTGTATGTAGTACTCGTCTGAAGACGGGAGTAGGAATGCCTCAACTTTCGGTGTGTTCTGAATGTAGTGAGGTCGCGAATGGTCTGAATGGACATATTGTATCTGATGGTGGATGTCAAAAACCAGGTGATGTGGCCAAGGCATTTGGTGGGGGCGCTCACTTTGTTATGATGGGCGGTATGATGGCAGGTCATGAGGAGTCGGGCGGAGAGACCGTCGAAGAAAACGGAAAAAAATACAAACTATTTTATGGTATGTCTAGTGAGCATGCACAGAATAAGCATAGTGGCGGCATGGCGAAATATAGGAGTAGTGAGGGGAAACTTCGTAAGATTCCGCACAAAGGTCCAATTGATGCGACCATTCAGGATGTATTTGGCGGACTGCGATCTACGGGTACGTATATGGGTGCCAGTCGCATTAAAGATTTTCCGAAATGTTGTACATTTGTCACCGTAAACCGTCAGGTCAATGAGATTTACAGCAGTACAGAGTTTATTGTGTAAATAAATATTTTATATATCAAAAAATATGTAATTTTTTATGATATATTATTATATCATTATCGGTCGTGTAATCTTACGCCGCGGTAAATGAAAGGGTCATTGGGATCGATTGCCGCAGCACCAAATGGGTATCTGGGTTTGTATCTAAATGGGTCAAGATTACTGGCCGTTTGTGTTTCAAATTCATCCGTTCCTATTAGTAGAATACCTTTTGGATAACCATGATTATCTGCAAGCTGTCCACCCGATTCTGCAGGACGCGCCGTATTGGGGGTATCTATACTCTCATTAAGACCAAGACTTGTTCTAGATACCTCAAAACTCCAACTTCGTGTACCAATCTGTAAATTAATATTGTAAGGTGTGCGGGTTGGATCATCTTGCACGCCCTCCTCTCCTGGTCCGCAGTTTTTAACTTGTCCTTTCATTGTTTTGAATAAACCAACAGGATAATCACCACACTTATCGCCACCTCCCCATCCGTGTCCATGTGTAAATATTATACACAAGTTTTTTTTGGGATCGAGATCGACACCCCTCTTGATAAGCAAGTTGAAATATGGCGTGTTTTTATCGACTTGCATGTATTGTCCTTTTTCAAAATTAGATATGTGCTCCCAGAAATAATACCTTGCACGGGCCTTCACTGGCGAGGTGTGAATGTCCCCTTGCGACTTGCAAGTATTAAGGGTTCCATATATTCCCCGTTGAGCGAGACCCCATCCCTTGTTGGGAGCATTATCCGTTGATGGAAATAAAGCGGCACCAGACGCCGCGGCGCCAGGAAAATCTTTCTCATAATGCCAAGCGCAAACAGGATTAAAGTAGTCCTCCACAGTATCGTAGTTGCCCTGCAAGACGCCTGCCTCGGCGGCGGCGGGACTCGGCCAGTAATCTAGAATACTTTCCTTATAGTCACTAATACCATAGTACTCACTTTTGTCATTGCCGTCCTCGTCTATCATATAAGGCATGTAGTTCCAAGAAGTTTTTTGGAGTGTGAGCATTTTATTAGGCATATTGAAACCGGGGTTGGGCGGGGTGGTTTTTGCAGTGTTTGTCCAATAGTCATTCCAATTATTAAAATTTACTAAAGACAACCAATCTTGTACTGTCGAGGTGGGGCGCCAGTAGCCCGTCGATGGATCACTGCCGCGCACCCCCTCGCCGGACTCAGCGCCCCCAAACGGCCCCGCACACGATTTTCCTTTCACCTTAAGACCTGTTGTATTATTTAATCCTTGCCATCCTGGAGTACTCCACACTAGGTATCTCCATGTATTTTTATCTATTGCAGGTGCGAACGCTCCAATCCCTCTACTGCCATGTGCGCTACCATCACCTGCCGGGGTTGGTCCAAATCTATGAGAATAGTGGCGATTGCGCCACATGTTGCCGACTCCACCCGCTTGTGGGTTACAACCGAGGATGCCGTGATCTTTTAAATACTTATGTCCTAAAATACAATCCTGAATACAAAGTGCTTTCTGCGACGCCCTCCTCGACACTTCTCCGCGATGCGAGTTCGGCACACCTATAGTTGATGCGGTTCCGCCCATAATACCGAATATGCAACAATTGTGCGTAAGTTTTGCGGTGCTACCTCCTTTAGTTCGTTTTCCGTGAATGGTTCTCCCCATTTATACTATAAGATAGAAAATAAATGTATTAGAATACTTTATTTTTTATTTTTTCTAGATTTTTTCCTTTTCTTTTTTTTCTTTTTTTTAGATTTATTATAATAATTTCTAATGAAACCAGCAGCGCGATTAGATAGTGAATAAATAGGTCTGGGAGACGCAGTTGCTGAAATATATTCAAGTTCCTCTTCTAAACGGCGTCTTTCATCCTCTAAACGTTGTCTTTCTTGCTCCTCATTATGGCGTAATATTTCATCAAATTCATATGTAACAATTGCTTCTCGGCGATTATATCCTTGACGCATGAGTCGTTTAATTTCACGTTCTCTTCGCCGCGCTATTGAACGTTCCCTTGCCCTCCACCTTGCATATTCAGTACCACTCATCTGTGTACCCATTTGTGGCGTTATTTGTTCATTATCAGGTGGTGTCATTAATTCGTCAGGCATAATATATAAGCAATCAAAAAATAATATAAGAAAATAAAAAATAATATGTAATTTTTATTACATATTATTATACAATTTATTAGAATACTTTAATGAACGTATTTACTCGTCATCAAGTTCCATTTCATCTTCATCATAAATAATCGCCACATTGTGCCAACCAGTTCCTTTACCGGAAATATTTTTGTATGCACCAAATCTCCTAGTCAAGAACTCGTTCAATTCCCGTGCAACTGGAACACCACGACCATAATTTGTTTGATACCACTGTTTAAATGTCTCTAGAACCTCGGTCTTTTTAATTTTACCCCCCTTCTTTTTCTGAATCTTATCGCGAACAAACTCTGCCATATAATCTTGTCCCTCACGATATTGTTCACTGCTCGCCATAACCATTTTACAATCATTTACATTACCCCTGAGAATATACGCATCATCAACAAGCATCGAAATAAATACCGGCGCCCATTTTTCAAATTTTTGGTCAATATTTTTATCTAGTTTAAATTGATGAGGATACTGCTCACGCGGAAAGTTATCCTCATCCTCATAAGGTTTTGGCAGGAATTTTGCATTAAAATCTACTTTGCGAATACGTCTCCATGTACCATCGTCATTGCTTTTAATATCAAACAAATGATTTGTACAAACAACCAGTTTGAACTGTGGAATAAATGTTATAGTATCTTTAAACAATGCTCTGCCCTGAATAGGGTCACCTCCAGTAATTTCTTTCATAATACCCTCATTAATACGATCTCCCTTAGACGGTTCTTGCATAACCGCATATCTTGTTCCCATCAATTGAACAATTTCTGAACTTGTGCTACCAATACTATTTCTTTTTTGAGTAATAAGAGTAATCGGGACTGTGCCTTTGTAGTCTCCAAGACACTTTCCCATAAGTTCTACATACTTTGACTTTCCGTTTCTACCAGAACCATTATAAATATTAAATGTTTGGTTTTCATTTGTACCTACCAAACAAGATGCGGAATGCTCCCACATATATTTCCGAAGTTCGGGTTCTGGGAACAGTTGATCGATAAATTCATTAATTTCATCAATTGTGTTTTTATGCTTCTTTTTATTAAGTGGAGTATAATCAATATTTGTACATTTAGAGATGTAATCATCGGGACGACCGGTACGATGAGTTTTTTCTTGAAAGTCTACCACGCAATTATTGAAGCACAGAAGGTATGGGTTTTGATCTAGTTTTTCAATGAAATGCTGATCATAAAATAATTCTCTGGCTTCTCGCATAACATTATTTTTCCAGTTTGTTTTTTTTAGCATCAACCCAATATCCGCTAACTTATAGCATCTTTTTCGCAACGCATTATGCTCTTCGGTTTCTCCGTCATGCAATGCTAATTTTTGCGATGCTATTACAATTCTCTCTACATATAGTTGCCATAGATCTCTAGATATTAGCAATCTCAATGTACTACCAGAATCAATCTCATACCAACGATTGCCAATATATTCATACCAAACATTATTACGAATACTTACACACACAAACCGGTCTTTAAACATATGAAACAATACACTTGCCAAATCAAACTCAGATGGTTGCGTTGTCGCCAATGTTTCATCAATAAAATATTCAACAGTTTCCTTATGGATATCATTGAATTTTTCAGGCGAATCAATCTTAGACCAATACATAATGGAACGATGTGTAAGACCATCTACGCGTGTTCCAAAATCAAATCCTTGCCATTTTTGAAATAGTTCATATACAGACGACCAATCAAAATTCTTCGCCTGTGAACTAAATTTCACCCAAGTAATAAACATTTTAGGGTTTGTGCTTGCAAGTGCCCAACCGACCCGTATCCATTTACTATAACTTCCCTCTTCATAATATTGCTTAGGTAAACTCATAGTATATTGATGTGTTTCTTTCAGTTTATATTCACAGACATCAATATCGTCAAATATCTCTTCAATCATCATATCAAGAGTTGCATCATCTTTAATCATCGAATATGTTTCCCAACGATTAAATTGTCCCATCCTTCCAAAATATCCTTTTTTAATAGCACTTATCCCTTTGCCATTTTCTTGCATAACAATATTGCGTTTCTTTTTACCAAGACTCTTGCATGCGTTTGCAAATTCATCTTCAATGCTTTCACACATATCAAATTTAGGATATTTGTTGTATCGAGCAGACAATTTACAAAGATTTTTTTCTGTATCAAAATCATCGATGTTATTCTCGCCGATGCTCCATTCATCATCATCCAGCGTTAGTTCATAATGTTTTTTAATAAGATACGCCTGATTACCTGGTTTTCTAGAACCATATAACTGCCAATTAACATGCCCTTTAGTTACTCCTTCATCAACAACTTCGTCCCATGAATTTGTAATAGGAAGATCATCCCAAATATGGCAAATATCCTCCAATACCATATTACGCAATAATACTTGCAATCCTTTGTGCAAACTAAGTCCAATGATAATATGAACACCATCCTTTGTGATTTTTTTCTCCTTCACAATATTTACGTTATTTTTCTCCATGACATATACATCTACTTTGGTGTTCTGTTGGAGTTTCACGAGTTTCTTACAACTGTCCATATACAGCATAATAACATCGATAATATGGTCCGGAGTATGTTGCTTTTCTGTAATAGATTCTTTATATCTAAGATCTAGATCAATCATAATTGGTCCATCTTCGCGAAGTTGTTTCTCGGTCAAATATTCTAACTTATTTTCTTTAAATACATGATTAAAATACTTTTTATAAAATGTTTTTACATCTTTTTCATTAATATTGTATGCCCCCGCATGTATATTTTTACTTTTGTCACCTATTCTAGTGTGAGTATGTTCATCGCCCTTTTTTATCATACTGGAATTAATAAAATAACTAAATCCACCGGACGTCGACATATTTTCTTGGTATATTAAGTCAACAATTTTTTA
>VMHT01075180.1_pt1 | contig 10706 bp, 11 predicted proteins | sample 4693611 | NCBI WGS metagenome assembly VMHT01 (sample SAMN12280063, study PRJNA550983) | marine metagenome | isolation source: seawater sampled from same location over 5 years 0.02-0.2 micron viral filtrate | place: USA: collected off the coast of southern California halfway between the port... ...
AAGTTTTTCATTTAATTCTCTTAGTGCCTCTCTCATTTCGAGTACACATTCTGTGGCCTTTCTTTCTTGATCATCGATGTCAAGTGGTGCGTTCCAGAAAGCCATAATACAGTCTCCCATGTATTTATCTATGGTTCCGCCATGTTTTAGTATTATTTCTGTCTGATTATCGAGAAATCGGTTGATTAATTTTGTAAGACCTTGCGGGTCTTTTTGGTATTTTTCAGAAATTGGTGTGAATCCTCGAATATCTGAAAAAAGAAAAGTGAGTCGTTTCGTCTCCCCACCCAATCTCAGCAATGTTGGGTCCTCCTGTAATTTTTTTACAAGGTCTGGAGATACATACGTACCAAATTGTTGTTTAATTTGTAATCTCAGCAAATACTGCGTAATGAAATTACGGAAACTTTCAATACTCCAGAATAAAAACCAGATTATGATAAGGCCTGTGACGTCAAACAAGTAAGAAGATTGAAACAAGTACCAGGCGCCGAAGATAGAACCACCAATTAGTAAAAATATTACAGGCGCACTAATGTAAATGGATGAAACTGTTAAGGCAACAAGTAATAAGCCGAGTGTAAGGCCAAGTAACTCTCCTGCTGGAGCCCAACTAGGGGTAGAAGGAGCAGAACCATTAATAAGATTATGTAAAATATTTGCTTGAACTTCATGTGGGTACTTTAATCCTGCTGGAGTAGGTGTTGGGTTAACTACACCCTCTGCTGTTACTCCAAAAATAACAAAAGGTGCATCTATTGGACTCTCTAAAAACTCTAATCCTGTTTGTTTATAGAATTTTGTGTTCCAATCTAAAAATATTCTAGCATTTGCATCTGTTTTCATTAAAGGGTAGCTAGGAACCCTTATCCAATCAATACCTTCTTGTGTTGTTTTTAGCTGGTACGAAGGATCGTTTACTGCGAGTCTTAAGAGTTCCAAGGCGAAAGCTGGGTAAAGTTTTGACTGCACGTTTACGACTAGGGGAATGCGACGAGTAACCCCGTCTATTTCCGGCGTAGCGGTTACTAGACCTAGCCCCTTTCTGCTTAACTCCAGAATAGACTCTGTACGTAAAATTCCTTGGTACTCGTATAGCCATGGTAATGGATCCTCCCCTAATTGGGCTGTGCCTACATGTAGGCCTTGCTCGGTTGATTGTGCCGAAGCTGCAGATGCTAATACTGTTGGTATTTTGCGCATAGCACTGCTAAATAAAGTGTCATTTTCTTTGCCTCGAATATCTGCATCGGGCATTAAGACTGTAATTCCTGGAACTGCATTTGTTTTTTGTATTAGTTCCGCATATAAACTTCTTGGTAGTGGATATCCTTCGTAAGCTTTTACTAAGTCTTCATCCAAATCTACAATAAGTATATTTTCATTTTGTACTAGTTCAGTAGACATGATAAGAGTATCATACCCTTTCAACTCTAAGTATTGAAATGGATATGGATTCCAAATAAATAAAGCAACTAATCCAGCTGCTGTTAGTAGTCTTATCATTGTTGCCTTATAATTATATTAGATGTTCCGCCCTTATTAATAGTAATAAGGTACTCTTTTCCATCTTGTGAAATAGTAATATTTGTACCTGCTTGTGAGTCTACAACAACTTTTGCAAAGTCATTTACTTGTCGTTGTACACTTACTGTTTGTGCGTCTACAATAGTAATAATCTGTGTGTTTGGATCTTGTCCAATTATTGTTCCCTCGATCTCTGTTTTTCCTACTGCAACTGGTGCTTTCTTTTCGTTTCCTTCTCTTAGTTTGTCGAGTTCTTCTATAACTTCTAGTAAATCTTCAAAGAAGTTAACATCTAAAAAATTAATATCGAGTTCTGTAAATTCTAAATCTTCTTCTGCTAATACATCTTCATTTAGTAAATCAATATCAAGATCATTAAAGTCTAAGAAGTCTGCTGTTTGTACATTATTAATATCTTCTTCAAATACTTCTTCTTCGGGAGGTGTAACAATCAACATATTGTCGATTAAGTCTAATGTAATATCGAGTGTTACTGGTTCTGCTGGGGCGGTTTCCCAGACGGATGTGGTGGTACTTTCATATGGTTTGTTAAGAATGACCAGTCCCGCTGCGGTCTCCACTGTAATCTCGCCAGATGATATCCCATTGATATCAGGTAAAAGAATAACCAAGCTACGACCCAACTCGTCAACAGTAACAGTAAAGTCAGTTCCTCGAATACCGATCTGAGAAGTCGGAGTTTGAATTTTAATATTTTCTTTATTAATTCCACCTATTTTTCCTGTAATAAATCTTGCAGTTCCTGAAGCAAATGTGAGTCCGATTTTAGACTTAGAAGGATCTGGGTCAAATATAACTTCGTCAAGTATAAGCTTCGAATGCTCAGTAAGACGAACAACGCTGTCATCAATAAAAGTAAGCCCCACCCGACTATTAGCAGTTCTAACGTCGTCATAAGATTCTACTCCTAATTTTAATTCAGCTGTAAGAGATTCGCCCGACCTTTTGATCTGGGCGTCTCCCTTTAATTCGCTAATACTGCCTATATCAGCAGCTTGTAGATGTAGCGTTATCAGACTGATAAACGCAAACGTTCGCATTTGCACTACTTGTACCACTCGTTGTCATTTGTAAGTTTAAGTAATCGACAGCACTTGTTGACTGTTGATCAATATTATAGTTAACATAGTCTCCATCTTGGTCTAAGATAAAAGTATGCCCTGTACTACCAGATGCATATCCGTCTGCATCGTAGTTTAATGTTCCGTTGTCTCCATTAACATCTACATTGAATGTGACATTATCAGAATCAATAGTATTTACCCATTCATTGTAGTCTCCAGAAATAACTGCATCATAATCTAAGTTTGCTGCGGTGTCTGTGCCTGCAACAGTAACTGTTAAATCAGAATTACTACCTGTAACCGTAACATCCATCTCACCATTATCAGAAACATTACTTCCATCTGCATCATATTGAATATCAAATTCATTGGTACTACCAGTAAATACAAATTTACCAGTGAAAGTAGAAGAATCAATATCTCCTCTAAATATGTTATTATCTCCAATTTGGTCAATATCAATAGTCTGACTATTACCAGTTAATTTAAAGTCACTCACAGGATTTGATCCTGAGGCTGCTTCATTACCTTCAACTTCATTTCCTGATCCAATCTGATCGATTTCTATTTGAGCGTTTGTACCGCTCTGTGTTATAAATACTTCATTGTCAGCTGCGCTTGCAAAGATTGTAAATACTGCCATAAGTATTAATATTAGATTAGCTCCCACTAATTTCATTTTCTTCCCCTATTAGTACTGTGTCCCAGTACCCTCTTTTCTCTCCTTCGTAGATTATTTCTAAAACTCCAGTCTCTAAAGCTTTTTGAAGTGCGATAGTTACGCTTTCGTTCTTCGTCACTCCATTCTCAACTTCAACTAGTTCAGTTCCGAGTTCTATAAATCTAAACACATCTTGTGATACTCCAACCGAGAGAATGGTCTTTGTAACAAGTGTTTCCATAAGAACTTCTCCGCTACTAACAGATACGACTCTTATTGAAATAGATACGGTATCTTCACGATATTGTTTCTGTGCCCCAATACCTAAATATCTTGCTCCGATACCTCCTGTTTTTAAATTGGTGTCATATCCAATAACACCACCAGTAAATATTAAACCTGCAAACAATAATGGTAATACAGGTTCTTTTTCATCCAAACTATTTCTAGTAGAACGAATTAGTTGTCTTTCTTTTGTAAGATGATCTAAACCAGCTCTTTCGACAACTTTAAAGAACTTTCCTTCTCCTGCGTGTTTTACTGCTCTTAGTAATAAACTTGCAGGATCCATTGTTACTGCTGTACTAAATAATGCAAAAGTACTATTACTCTTTCTTTGACCCGTTAAGTCTGGAAAGCTGTATATCGCTACAACAGGTGCAGGATTACTTAGTCTCTTAATATTTGTAAGTTCAGCATTATGTAAAGTACTAATTACAGCACCTTTTTCAACAGTAGTATGTCTGTTATTATTTATAAAATCTCTGACATCCTTTCCAGGAGTCAGCATACAGCTAGCCGTCAGAGTCGAGACTAAAATCGCCGAAACTACCGATTGGTATAATGATTTCTGTAACATTCCCTTCCTCGTCTGTAACTTTGAGTGTAACTGTCACTCCGTCGCTGCTATATTCTATTATATTTCCTTCTAATTCTATGACACCTGCTGCCTCTGTTCCTATTCCATCTGCGAATAGATTATCTACCAAGTCTCTACTAAGTTGTGAGTAAATTCTTGATTCTAAGTTTTTCATAAATCTAGCAAGAGTTGTATTCTGTGCATCTCTTTCTAATTCATCAAGTGCTGCTTGCACGGCTGCTTTAGCATCATCCTTTCTGCTTGTTTCCTGATTTTCTATAGTTAGATAGTGTGCGGAAACACCTTGTCCATTGAACGAAGGGCTTTTAAATTTATGTACCATTTCATCGGCATATAGTAGTTCATTGCCTAAAAATCCAACAATTCCTGCTATAATTATCCATTTGATTGCTGTTCCCATACCTTTTCCAAAATCTTCTTCTTTCATGCTCCTAAGTATACCTCTGCTAACTTGCCTATAGTTCCAAAAACTATAAAATAAATTACTACTATTTTAGCATCGCTCATTAGTTTCCTTGTGTTACCGATACTGAGCAGCCTCCTACAGTTACACAGTTTTGTGTTAGACTATAAGATTGTGCAGTATTGCTTTGTTGTGTTAAATTCAATGTTGTTGGAGAAGTGCCTGTTAAAGTAATTGTTCCTGTATGTGCTGCATACCCTGTCTGTTGTACATTTACACTATTCTCATCAGTACGTGAAGTCATTGTAAAAGTTTTAACTCCATCAGTATTCTGATTTACCCAAACTTCATTATCGTCTGCGTAGATGTAAACTGTTGCAGTGTGCCCGCTCCATACATTTGCACTTCCATTTCTTTGTACTCCAGCTACTTTATTGTCGTCTCCGTGAATATCTAAGTTGAGTTTTGATCCTCCACCTTCATCGCCGTCATGTCCAAAAGTAGTATCATCTATATCATCTAACATACCACCTTGACCCCAACGAACTGTATTATCATTTCCTAAAACATGAAAACCAACATCACTTTTTGCACAGTTAGAACCTCTTGAACAATACTGATAAAAATGAAGTGAGTTATTATTTCCGTCTAAATCTCCACCCCAAGTTGCTCCTGATCCCCAGTAGTCAATCCATGATACTTCATTATTACTTCCCCACTGATCAATGTCAAGTGAGTTACTCGTACCATCAATAGAAAGGTCTACTTTATTGATTGTTCCTGCAACTTGATCAATTTCCATTTGCATGTTTGCTCCTGCTTGATCAATATGTACATGGTTGTCGTCTGCTTGTAGGCTACTTGCGATTAGTAGTATCAGTACGCTTTTTCTCATTTTCTTTCATCTGCAGTATAGTATTTACTTTTTGTTGCAGCCTGATCATATCATTGTCTAACATTCGTATTTGATCTATAAGTTTGATTAGTGCAGTATGCATATTCGTTATTGCTGGGCCGATAACATTTATCATCGTGCTCCATACATAGTATACGAAATATCCTAGTCCAACCATTGCTACGATTGGAAATCCGAACTCTGCTATTAATCCTGCCATTAACTAAATCTCTTTTGTATATATTTAAAAATACTGTAAATTGTCAATCCGTAGAAAGCCAATACAGTCATTGGTAAAGCAATGTATGCTAATTCCCATGGAGTTAGAAAAAGTATCTGCCAAGTAAAGTCAATAGCTGCTTGTGCGTCTCCTGTAGTAGTAGGTGTTCCAACTTCATTTATAATATCAAGTTCGTACTCATTAATAAATTCATACCACTCGTCCTCAGTAAAACAAACGCTAGTCTCTTCTGACATCTATACTACCATCCTCTACAAAGTTCTCTGCTCTTGCGATTCTATCTAAATCTGGATTTAATTCCAAAGCTGCGCTCACACTAGTATCTAGTCTGATCATGTCGTTATTCATTGTTTTGATTCTTGTTACAAGCATTTCACAAAAGCCTTGTAGAGTTTTGATTCTCCCTACAACTCCATTCATGATTTGTTGCATAATTATAAAAATAAAGAAACCCATAAACAGTGCTCCTGCAATAGGTGCTCCAACATCTGCAATCAGTTGAAATGCAGTGTTCACTTACTTTTTATCGTTGAGAAGCTTCTTCATAAGCTCCCCATAGTTTCCTTGCCCGAAGGGCATCTCGCCGCTGTTAATCTGTACATTGTTCTGTGTTTTAATGGTGGATGCTCGTGCTTTTTCTAATTCAGTTTGCGCTTTAAGTTCATCCATCCTAATCTTATGTGCCATGCCTACTAGATCAGCTAAATCTTTGCTGGTGTACACTTCACTCTCCTCTGCTTCTTCCATCTTCTTATCAATAAGTGTGTCTAAAGTTTCGGCGAGTTTAAAGCGGTTTCGATATCCAGTATCCAGATAGACTTGATCAACATATGCTTTAACTTCTCTTTTAGCTAAGTACTCCGATGCCTTAGCTTCGTCGATTTGAAGTCTAGTACAGACAGCGGGAATACTTCCGAGTTCCAAGTAAGCATTTGCGATTTCCAGTCCTTCTGGGCTGATTCTTGTAGATATTTGATTCTTTGCCATATGTGAATTATAGCAAAAACTAACATCGGTGTCAAGTTATATTTTTGTGTGGGGTAAGAAAATGTGGGTAAAAAGAAAGAGGGGACCGAAGCCCCCTCTTAGGAAGTGCATTAGAATTGGTATTTGAATCCTAATTGTATGCGGTATAAACTTCTATAATAGTTTGTGCTTTCGTTATGAATCCTGTCAAGGTTCATTTTGTAAGCTGGTTTATACTGATAAGTGAAGTTGCCGTCACCTAATGAGACTGGTACGGCTTCTGCGATTGATCGGTCGGAACTAGAAGCTTTTGTTTGTCTTCCATACTCACTGTCGATCAGATTAAGTAAGTTTTCAACATCTAGTGTTAAAACAAACTTGTCTTTGTCTGTGAGTCCAAGTCCAGGGAATTCTTGAGTTAGTTTAAAATCAAGTCTATAATTCCAGTCTGTCTCGAATCCATTGATTGGTGCAAACCCACCTGCATACTGGTCTAAGCCAGCTGCTGCAATGTATGAGTCAAAGTCACTTTGGAAGTATGATGGGATGTCAACATCTCCATTCGGTACGTAAAAAGCGGCTGTTGCGTCACGAGTTGATTCTTTATCTAATCCCCATAAAGCTCCATCCTTATAGTTACCTAGAGTATAAGAGAAAGGTTCTCCACTCACTGCGGCTCCTACGAAGGTAAAGATTGTTGGGTGATTATCAAAGAAGTATTTTGTATAGTTTGCTACAAAATTAAATGTATGCTCTCTTGAATAAATTGATCTGTGTAGAACATCTTCATTAAAGTCTGCATATTTTGTTGTATATTTAAAGTTTGAGATATTTCTTGAAGAAGAAAGATTACCAACTGTTTGAACATCTTGCCATGTGTATGAAGCATAGATATCCCAGCTGTCCCAAGCCTTTGCCATAGATAGACTAACTAAGTCTGAATGTCCTTTATCTGTATTAGTAAGAAGCATATCGTAGCCTCTGCTGTCATAGAATTTCTCCATAACTTTACCACAGTAAGAATAGTCTGCATAAATTTGTCTTCCGTCTACAGCTGTACCGATTGGCATGTTAGAAACAGTATTGCCTATTTCTGGGCAATCAACTGTTCCAGCAAATGCTGGATTTCCTAATCTTAGCTGCTTGAAGTGTAGGTCTTTGTCTGTTTCTGTTTTTAAATAGTCAGCACTGAAATACCATCCATCTCCAAGTTCCCAATCCATTCCAATTGACATCTTCATGTCTTTTGGTAGTTCAAAGTCAGGATCCATTATATCAGCATAAGCTGGTCTAAATCCTGGTTGACCTGGTTGGTAAATGTAAGAATCAAATGGAGTTGTATCAAATCCATTAAAGTTTGCTGCAGCACTCAAAGGTACATTTGCATTTTGGATTCCGATTCCATCATTAGAGAAAGTTCCTCCCATCCATACATTTGGTCTGCCACCAGTGAAGTAGCCCATGCCACCTCGAATAGTAACATCTTTCATCATTCCCATATCACCTTGGTCATATGTAAATCCAAATCTTGGTAGTACAATATCTTTGCCATCTAAGCTAGTATCGTTTCGAATACCATGTGCGGCAAATAAAGCTTCGTTATACTTCGGAGCTTGATCCATTGAATACTCTTCCATTCTTACACCAAATTGTAATGTAAGTCTATCACTGTAATCCCATGTGTCTTGTAAGTAGTAACTTGTAGTTTCTATCTCAAAAGCTGCTGAACCATCAGCGGGGTTACCAGAAGGTGAGTTTCTATAGTCGATGCTATATGGAGTTTTGTTTTCAAAGTCTGAAGCACTTGCAAAAAGCAATTCAGCATCTGAGTATGCAACAAATCCATTTGCGACATCAACAGAATTCATATGTACACCTGCTACTAATTCATGTGAACCAAGTAGATATGACATTTCAAATTCAAATTCGCTAGTATCTGTTTGTAGAGAGTTATAATGTCTGTAAACATCAGGTCCCATAATTACTTGTGGTCCTCTGTCTCCCTCTCCTAATTCTACGACTGCTCGCATGAAATCATCTCCACCGACACTTGCTTGCGCAGTATCAACAGTTCTCATTCCATATCTCATAGTAGTTGAAAAACTGTCAGTCCAATCGCTAAAGATTTGGAAACTGTCAGATTGTAGTTCTGTGGTCTTTGTGTAATTACCACTTGTAAGTGCTAGTACATTTTCTGAACCGCCATATTCTCTTACATCATTATTATCTGATGTTTGATGCGTATATGTCAAACGCTGGCTATCATTCATGTTCCAGTCAAGTTTAATAAGAAGATCTTCATCAAGTAACTCATTGTTCATACCAGAAGCAGAACCTGCATCATAGTTGTAAACAGATTGTGCTAAGTTAATGATTTCATTGGCTTGTGCTAATGATACTCCGTCAACTTCTCTAAGTGCACCTGAGCCTGCTGCTCCCCATACACCTGGTTCCATTTTTTCAAACTTATCGTAGTTAATAAAGAAGAATAGTTTATCAGCTATAACGGGTCCTCCGAAAGTATACCCTACTGTTTCTTCTTCAAATTCTCCAATAGTTATAGACTGATCTTCGATTTGATCTCCGACCCAACTATCTCCCATTTGGAAACCATAAACGCTACCTGCGAATTCATTAGTACCTGATTTAGTTACAACATTAACATTACCTGCTGTTGAACCTGAATCTCTTACATCGAAGTCTACTACACTTACATTTACTTGCTCTACAGAGTCAAGTGAAATAGGTGAGCGAACTCCAGGATATCCACCATATTCGAGACCGAAGTCATCTGATTGGCCAATACCATCAACACTAAAAGAACTATACCTGGCATTTGCACCAGCGATAGAAATACTTTCTGTGTCGTCTCCATTGAAGCTAATGCTATACACATTAACAAATGGTTGTGTTGCAACTGCATCTTTAAGATCTCTCTTGACTGATGCAATTCTTCCGATCTGATCGGATGTTAAAGTACTCTTTGGGCCTGTAATAAGACCTGAAGTATTTAACTTTTGTGCAGTCACTACAACTTCTTCTTCAACCGTTCTGCCAACAATAAATCTAATCTTGTCAGTTTCTCCGAGTTCTAAAAATACGTTGTCACGTGTTGCATTTCCTCCTGTGGATGTAACGACAACAGTATAAGGACCACCAACACGCAAATTACGTGCTAGAAAGATACCTTCGCTGTTTGTTACTTGGGAGGAGGCTGAGCCAGAGGGCTCATGGATTACGGAGACTGAAGCTCCTGAGATGGCGTTACCAGTTGAACTTAGTACAGTTCCTCTGATTGCCGAAGTGGTTTCTTGGGCAAAAGCTGGAATCGCTAGAAAGACGAAAGCACATAACCCAAGGAATAGATTTCTAAAAACCATATTTTACTCCTTATTACTTATTGTTGTTAACAATAGTTTATTGAAAGCGTAGGAAGATTTCCTACATATGCGTGTATTATAACAAATTTCACCAAGAATGTCAAGATATATTTTCGAATGCATCGTCACGATGTTTTGGGTGCGTCTTTTATTACTTTTCAAAAAATTCCAAAGTTGTACATGCGGGGGAGTCTGGCCGGGCGGCTGACACCGTGTCAACTAACCGCCCCCTCCTAGCAGAGATTCTTAATCTTGTCAAGGATTTTATATACACCCTCGACACTTAGACCAGCAATCACATCATCTGTAATCTCTGTTGTATAGCACAACTCCTCGCCGTCAAGAACAGCAATCTCAAACTGGCGAATGCCCTCGCCACTGATGACACTCGCACCATATCCATTCGGAAAAGAATACTTTGTTTGATTCTTTCCATAATAACTATTCTTTTCTACAACAAAAGAATCCAACGCAACATTAATACTCATACTCTACTCCTTTCCATATTATCTGCTAACTCACAACACGCATCACAAAGGACACGTCCACCATCTACATCTGTCTGCCCACACTTGGACTTGACTTCACGAAACGAATACATCGTTTCCACATATCGCACCACCTCCACATTACATTGTGGATTTGGACGAAAACTATATTTAACATCT
>VMHT01106177.1_pt1 | contig 10706 bp, 13 predicted proteins | sample 4693611 | NCBI WGS metagenome assembly VMHT01 (sample SAMN12280063, study PRJNA550983) | marine metagenome | isolation source: seawater sampled from same location over 5 years 0.02-0.2 micron viral filtrate | place: USA: collected off the coast of southern California halfway between the port... ...
GTGGCCTTGGTTTGAATCGCACAAACGACACATACCTTTTCAGGGTACTGCTCTACTACTGAGCTACAAGGCCTAAAATCTAAAAGTTATTCTACCTTTAGTTAAATCATATGGCGTCATTTCAACCATAACATTATCACCAGCAAGAACTCTTATTCTATTCTTTCTAAGTTTTCCAGCTGTGTGCGCTAAAATTTCATGATTATTTTCTAACTTTACTCTAAACATTGCATTAGGCAATAATTCTGTAACTTTTCCTTTAAATTCTAAAGTTTCTTGTTTTGCCAATTAATTTTCCTTTTTTAATCTTATTTTAATCGAATTAGCATGACCATCTAAATTTTCATACTGTGCTAAATTTATAACTGATGGACCCAATCTTTCAATACCTGTTTTTGAAATTTTTATTAACGAATGTCGCTTTAAAAAATCATTTACAGACAATCCTGAAGAAAATTTTGCAGCTCCTGATGTAGGTAACACGTGATTAGGTCCAGCAATATAATCGCCCATCGCCTCTGGAGAAAATTTCCCAATAAAAATTGATCCCGCATTTCTTACTTTTTTTAAAATTTCATCATTATTTTTTATATTAAGTTCTAGATGTTCTGGTGAAATTATATTTATTATATCTATAATTTTTTTTTTATTATTTGCATGTATGGCTAAGCCAAATTTTTTTAAACTTTTTGTAGCTATTTTTCTTTTAGGTAAATCAAATAATTGATTCTTTAAACATTCGTTAACAGATTTAATTAAATCTTTGTTATTTGATATTAAAATTGATTGTGCAAAAATATCATGCTCCGCTTGAGCTATTAAATCTGCAGCAATCCAGTTAGGATTTGCATATTTATCTGCGACTATAGTTACTTCCGAAGGTCCTGCAACCATATCAATCCCAACATCTCCAAACACTTCTTTTTTTGCACTAGCAACGAAAGTATTGCCAGGGCCAACTATTTTATCTACTTTTTGGAAAGTTTTAGTTCCATAAGCTAATGCAGCTATTGATTGTGCGCCTCCTGTTTTATAAATTTTTTTAACACCACATTTTTTTGCTGCATATATAACTGCAGGATTAATTTTAGAACCAAGTGATGGAGTAGTTAAGTAAATATTTTTTACACCTGCTACTATCGCTGGAATACAATTCATTAGGACAGTGCTAGGATAACTTGCTGTGCCGCCAGGCACATAAACACCTACTTTTTCTATCGGGGTATATTTATAAGATAATTCATTTTTATATTTATCTTTAAATTTAAATTGTAGTTGTTTTTGTTTGCTATGAAATTTTTTTATTCTATTAAAAGCAAGATTTATAGAGTCTTTTATTTTATTATCTGTTTTTTTTGCAATTTCATTTATTTCTTTTTTTGAAAAAGTAATTTTACTAGTATTAGTTTTAATTTTTAAAAATTTTTTTTCATAATTTAAAACTGCTTTATCGCCATTTTTTTTAACATCAAATATAATTTTTTTAACAATTGATGTTTTATTTATTTGAGTATTTTTTCTTTTATCTAAAATAATTTCTAAATTACTTAATGAGTTTTGATTGTAAAAGTTTAAAAATTTTAACATTATAAGGTTTTGTGTTTTGGTTTATTTTTTGTATCCCATGCTTGACCTTGATCATCTAAAGTGACTTCAATTACTTCTGAGCTAATTTTAATAATAGAGTCTCCTGAAAAAATTATTCTCATTTCGTAGTTATTATCAGGCTTAGAAATACTTTCAATAGCTAGAAAGTCCAAAAATTTATCTTTTTCTAATTGATTTATATTTTTTGAAGATACGTCTAAAACATTTTCAAACTTTAAAACAGTTCTAATTCTTTTATTTTTTCTAAATACACCTTTTTCAACGTCTTCCCACATAAATCTATTTAATTGCATTAAAAAAATATTATTTTTTTTTAAATGAGCAATATCTGAGATACTGGCTATCGAGTCTTGCAAATGTGCTGAAACTACCCTTAGATCTTCTTCTGTTCTTGCAATTAATTTCAAATTATTAGCTTTCATATCAAACTCTTTTTATTTCAGCATTACACTGTCTTAATTTAGTTTCTAGTAATTCGTATCCCCTGTCTAAATGATAAATACGATTAATTAATGTTCTATTTTCTGCGATTAATCCTGCTAAAACTAAGCTTACAGAAGCTCTTAAATCTGTAGCCATAACTTCAGCCCCTGTTAATTTTGTTGGACCTTCAATAAGAGCTGTCTTTTTTTTAATATTTATCTTTGCACCCATTCTTTTTAATTCTGGTACATGCATAAACCTATTTTCAAAAATATTTTCTGATATTTTTGACATACCCTTTGCTTGTGTCATTAAAACCATTAATTGTGCTTGTAGATCCGTTGGAAATCCAGGATATGGTCTTGTGGTAACATTAATTTTTTTTAAGTTGGCACTTTTTTGTAAAGTTATTGAATTTATATTTTTTTTTATTTTAATGCCCATTTTTTTTAAAATATTTATTTCACTTTTAATTTTACTTGGGTCAATTTTTTTGATGGTAACTTTTCTTCCAATTAAAGCACTAGCTATCATATAAGTTCCAGTCTCTATTCTGTCAAAAATTACTTCATGTGTAATTAAATTATTTTTAATTTTACTTTCATAGATAGTAGCAGTTCTTCCAGACACTTTTATTTTTCCACCTAATTTTTTTAAAAATGAAATTAAATCTATTATTTCAGGTTCTATGGCGCAATTTTTTAAAATTGTTTTTCCTTTTGCCATAAATGCTGCAAGTAAAGCATTTTCTGTTGCACCCACTGAGATGCTTGGAAATTTTATATTAGTTCCTTTTAACCCATTTTTTGCCTCTGCTAAAATATAACCATTTTTAATTTTTATTTTTGCACCTAACTTTTTAAGAGCAAATAAATGCAAATCAACTGGTCTCGAACCAATTGCACAACCGCCAGGAAGAGAAACTTTTGCCTTACCATACTTAGTTAATAATGGACCCAAAACTAAAACTCCAGCTCTCATCGTTTTAACAAGTTTATAAGGGGCTAAAGTATTAATTTTTTTTTTTCTATTTTTAACTTCTAATATATTTTTACTTTTTAAGTATTTTGTATCAAATCCTATAAAGTTTAGTAGATCAGCCATAGTGAAAATATCCTTAACTAAAGGAACATTTTTAAGTTTAACTTGATCAGCAAAAATTGAAGCAGCTAGGATTGGTAGTGTTGCATTTTTTGATCCCGATATTGAAATTTTTCCATTTAATTCTTTTTTGCCTTTGATAATAAGCTTTTGCATCAAAAAGTTTATATTTTTGGGAGAGTTACGCCTTTTTGTTTCATATATTTCCCTTTTCTTTTTGCGTAAGTAACACTTGGTTTTTCGTTACCTTTTATAAAAACAAATTGAGCAACTCCTTCATTGGCATAAATTTTTGCTGGCAATGGTGTTGTGTTAGAAAATTCCAAAGTGACATGGCCCTCCCAACCTGGTTCAAGAGGTGTAACATTTACTATGATGCCACAACGGGCATAAGTTGATTTTCCAAGGCAAATAACAAGAACATTTTCAGGTATTTTGAAATATTCCATAGTTCTTGCTAAAGCGAATGAGTTAGGAGGAATAATGCACTCTTTACCTATTTTAGTAACAAAACTCTCTTTTTTAAAAACTTTTGGATCAACTATGCCTGAATTAACATTGGTAAATATTTTAAATTCATTTGAAACTCGCGCATCATAACCATAGGAAGATAACCCAAAAGAAATTTTACCTTTTCTTATTTGTTTACCAACAAACGGTTTGATCATGCCTTTTGTTTTGGCTGCTTCTTTAATCCATTTGTCTGATAAGACTGACATTTTTCCTTTTGGTTGTTGTTCTAAATTTTTTTCTTTTTTTTAAATTTTTTTTTAATGCAGACTCACGTATTTTTAAAAGTGAATCCTTTTTTTCAAAAGATTTCATTAAAAATTAATCTTTATCTGGGTTAGTTAAGTCCTCTAAAGTTATAGGCTTGTCAATGTCGTGCATTGTTTTTTCTTTAGACTCTTTTGTGTCACTAGTAGACCGTTTTGCTCTTCGTTCTTCTATTCTAGCTTTGCGCTTAGCTTCCTTTTTCATAGCTTTATCGCCACGTGTAGATTTATAATCGTAGTGAATTCCCATATTAAGCGCTCCTTCATTAATTCCTAAATTTACTTCTTGAGCTACTTTTTTGCAAGTACCTTGATTGAAGTACCTGTATAATTATAAACAAAATCGACAAAAATGCGGCAACCAAGACATCTTGAATAGGCGACGCGTCAGGAACTCCATAATTCCATAAAATTACTAATAATAACCATGCTATCCAATTAATTTTATTTGTCATTTAGTTTACAACCTTGTTCATTACAGTTTTTTCCGGAATTTATGTTATTAAAAAAATCAAGCGCTCTAATAGCTGTCATCATATAATTTTTATGAATATTTAAATATCCATTCAAGCTTACTGCTAGTTTTTTTGCCTCTTTGGTCAACCCGAGTTTAATTAAATTAATTAACATTATAGCATTGCCATTAGGAACTGTATTATCACTGATATCAATTGGCTCAAAAAAAATATCATTTTTGGCTTTTTGATTTTTCTGAAAAATATCTTTTTCTTTTAAATAGAACTTATCAATGGTTTCGGAAGATAATTTTTTTGCAAGAGTTTTATATCTAAAATTCATAGTTTTATCTGATAGATCATTTAAAGCCTTTATCAAAAAAGCATAATCTTCTAGAAAAACAATCTCTTCAGAATAACTATGTTTTATAATCTTTTTTAGATATTTTTCTTCTATTTTTAAAAAAAACTTTTCTGCTAATTTTAGGTATCCTTTTTGAGGTAGAACCTCATGAGCCTGAATTAAACCGCTTATCCATAAACAATTAAGGTCGAGTTGTGTTTTATCGTCAAAAAAAGGTTTTTTTTTCTTTAATCTAATTTGCAAAAGTTTAGTTAGAATTTCTTTCGAGGGGCTCTTTTTTTCAACTAATATAATTTTATTTTCCCAGTTTCCCTTCGAGTCTATAAAAAAATAATCATTAATACTCTTCAGGTTTTTTATTTCATCATAATTAAAAGTGTAGTATTTACCCTCTTCGCCATCACTATCTGCATCATACGCTGATCCTAAAAGTTCATTTTTATTTAAAAACTCTTTATTAATAAATTCAACAGTTTGGATCAACTTCTCTTTAAAATATTCATCTTTATTTATTTTACAAAATTTTGACAAAAGTAAAATAAACTGAGTATTGTCATATAACATTTTTTCAAAGTGTGGGATTATCCAGTTTTCATCAACGGTATACCTAGAAATTCCTCCTTCTACATGATCATAAATACCTTTTGAACAAATCTGTTTAATTAATAAAGAAACAGGATCTAAATATTTTTTCTCATTAGTTTTATTATAGAAATACAAAAGTGTTTCATATAAATTAAAAGTTGGAAATTTTGGTGCTCCTTTATAACCTCCTTTAATTGAGTCAAGATAATTTAAAGATGACTCTAAAATCGGCTCTAGATCTTGATTTAAAACTGAATTTTTTTTCAAATCTAAATTCCTAATAATTAAATCTTTTTGTTTTACAATATTTTCTTTTTGATCCGCGTAAGCATCGTGGACTTTCTGCAATACTTCTTTGAATGATGGAAGACCGTTTTGAGATTTTTTTGGAAAATATGTTCCTCCCATAAAAGGCACGCCGTTTTCATCTAAAAACATTGTTAACGGCCATCCGCCGCCAGCTTGATTAAACAATTGAAATGAGCTTTGGAAAACAAAATCTAAATCTGGTCTTTCCTCTCTATCAACTTTAATATTTAAAAAATATTTGTTCATCAAATCTGCTGTTTCTTTATCTTCAAAACTTTCATGGGCCATCACATGGCACCAATGACAACTTGCGTAACCTATACTTAGTAAAATAGGTTTTTTATTTTTTTTTGCTATCTCTAAAGTTTCTTTTTTCCACAGCTGCCAATTTACAGGATTGTCTTTATGTTGCTGTAAATATGGGGATGGGTCATCAGCTAAATTATTTTGATTAATTATCATTTTAAAAAAAAATTTTTTTTATTACTAAAGAAATAATTGTTAAAACAATAAACATTAAAATAGGAAAATAAATTCCAGGTGTTAAAATTATTTCAAAAATGCTAAATCCATCAGCCTGTTCAATGTAAGAATTTAATCCTGCTCCTATCGTATTAAAAATAAAAAAAGCTGGAACAAATCCAAAAAAACTTGAAAAAAAATAATTAATCTTTTTCATGTTAAATAAAACTGGAAAGACATTTTGTAAAAAAAATGGAACACCAAGGCCTCCTACAAACCTATAAATAAAAAAATAATAAAACTCATTTTTTTGAAATAATTCTATATATACATTAAATTTTTTTTTTAAAATATTATTTATCAAATCTTTAAAGAAAAAATTAGCAATTGAATATAAAACTAAAGCTCCAATAGACATCGAAAAAACGGAAATAATAGTTCCAATCCACTGTCCAAATAAAATTCCTGATATAATCAAAAGTGGTGAACCAAAACCTAATAAGGCAACCCAAATTATAGAGAATATGGAAAAGTAGAGTATATTAGTAAGAAGATTTTTACTTATAAAGCTGTCAAGATTGAGCTGTAATTCTTTATAGTATGAAAAATCATTTAATCTTTCAGTTTGAATATTCGAAAAAATTAAATAAAGAAAAGCTGCTAATATTATTAAATAACCAAAACCTAAAAATAATTTTAAATTTCTACTCATAATTTACCTGTACAACAGACGTCATTTAAAATATATACCTTAAAATATTTATGAAAAGAACTTATCAGCCGAGCAATTTAGTTAGAAAAAGAAGGCACGGCTTTAGAGCAAGAATGGCTACTAAAACTGGACGTCAGCTTATAGCTAGAAGAAGAGCTAAAGGCAGAAAGACCATTTCAACATAGTACTTGATGGTTAAGCTTGAAAGTTTAAAAAAAAGCAGCCAATTTAAAAAAGCGTTAAAAGAAAAAAAAGCTCATTCAGAGTTTTTTTCAATTTTTGCAGCAAAAAATTTTTATAAATCCAAATATAAAACGGACTTATTAATTAGTTTTGTTATGAAAAAAAAAATTGGAAATGCAGTTAAAAGAAACAAAATAAGAAGAAAATTAAAAGCAATAGTACAGAAACTACTAAAAAAAAGAGGTGCAATTAGTAAAGATTATACTTATATAGTTTTCGGTAAATCAAATGCATATATGCAAAAACAAAATGTTTTGATGCCTTTGATGGAAAAGTGTTTTAACAAAATAAAAATGTAAATGACTCAATTATTAATTAAACTAAAAATTTATCTTATTAATCTATATAAATATTTACTTTCACCTTTGCTGGGAAATAATTGTAGATATCTAACCCCTTGTTCAGATTACTATATTGTGTCACTTAAGAAGCATGGATTATTAAACGGTTCCTATATGGGTATAAAAAGAATTTTAAGTTGTCATCCTTTTAATTTTTTAGGCGGTGGATCTAGTCTAGATTTTGTAAAAGGAAAAAATAAATCAAAAAGAGAAAATTCAAATGGATAATAAAAATGTATTTGTAGCTATAGCTTTATCAATGTCTGTTTTACTTTTTTGGGGTGCTTTTTTTGAAACACCTGAAAAAGTTAATCAAGATTTAAAAACAAAAAATCAGATTCAGAAAAAAACAGATAATTCACTAACACCAAGTACAAATCAAGCTCCTTCTATTAATCAAATTAATATTAAAAAAAAACTTTCAAGAGAGGAGTCTATTAACAAATCAAATAGAATTAAAATTGAAAATGAAAATATTATTGGATCCATTTCGTTAATTGGCGGTTTAATAGATGATATTTCTTTTAAAAACCACAAACAAAAAGTCGATGATAACAAAAATATTGAATTTTTAAATCCCTCACAATCAGAAAATGGATTTTATGTTGAGTCCGGGTGGGCAAGTATTGGAAATAATATCAAAGTGCCGACAAAAGACTCCAAGTGGTCAGTTGAAGGAAATCAAACATTAACTGATCAATCACCAATAATCATAAAATGGGATAACAAAGAGGGAGTAATTTTTAAAAGAAAAATTGAATTAGATAAAAAATATTTATTCAAAATTAGTCAAGAAATTCTAAATAATTCTGCAAAAAATATAGAGCTTTACCCGTATGCTCAAATTACAAGAAACAAAATTCCAGAAGACATTCAAAACTTTTATATATCTCATGAAGGGTTCATAGGTGTTTTTGATGATGAGTTAAAAGAAGATGATTATGACGATATTGAAGATAATAAAATTGTAAGAGAGACAAATGAAGGTTGGTTGGGAATTACAGATAAATATTGGATGACAGTTTTAGTTCCTGAAAAAGGAAAAAAATTTAAATCGACTTTCCAGTATAATGACTCCTTTAAAGCTAATTATATAATTAATGATCCTGTTAAAATTGATTCTACATCAAGGGGATCTAATAACTTCAGATTATTTGTAGCTGCAAAAGAAGTAGACACTATTGATACTTACGCAGAAACGCAAAATATAAATAAATTAGATCTAGTTATAGATTGGGGTTGGTTTTATTTTTTTACAAAACCTCTTTTTTTTGTAATTGATTATTTGTTTAAATTCTCTGGAAACTTTGGAATTGCTATTGTTTTAATTACCTTAGCTATCAGAGCTTTGTTCTTCCCGCTTGCAAACTTTTCATTTAGATCTATGGCTAAAATGAAAGCTGTTACACCTGAGATGACGAGACTTAAAGAGCTTTACAAAGACGATAAGGTAAAGTTGCAACAAGAAATGATGGCTTTATATAGAAAAGAAAAAATTAATCCTGCATCAGGTTGTTTGCCAGTATTAATACAAATACCTTTCTTTTTTGCAATTTATAAAATGTTATTTATTTCTCTAGAAATGAGACATCAGCCATTTTTTGGTTGGATTAAAGATTTATCAGCTGCAGACCCTACCTCTATCTTTAATCTATTTGGATTAATTCCTTGGGACCCACCTGGCTTTATGATTATTGGAATTTGGCCAATTTTAATGGGCGCATCTATGTGGGTTCAACAAAAATTAAATCCTGCTCCTACAGATCCAATACAAGCAAAAATTTTTGCTTTCTTCCCGCTTTTTTTAACAATTATTTTAGCTTCTTTTCCGTCAGGACTAGTTGTTTATTGGACTATAAATAATATTCTAACAATTGCTCAACAATGGGTAATTAATAAAAATACTACTGTTAAGACAAATTAAATGTCTGCAACAATTTCATCGGAAGAAATCAAAAAAATTTGGCCCTCCTCTGCACCAAGTATAACTAATATTAATAAGTATGTAGAAAAATATAAAGATGAAATTATCGTAATAAAATATGGAGGTAATGTTTTAATTGATAAAGATATATTTAATAATTTTATTAAAGATATTGGTGTTTTAAATAAATTAGGTCTTTCAATTGTTGTTGTTCACGGTGGAGGCCCAAGAATTAAAGAAGAACTTGAAAAATCAAATATTCCAACAAAATTTATTAAAGGTCTTAGAGTAACTGATGAAAAAATAATTGATTTAGTTGAACAAGTACTAGTAAATTTTAATAATGATATTGTAAGTTCTTTAAATGAAAAAGGAACAAAAGCTATATCAGTTAATACAAAATCAAAAAATATCATTAGTGTTGAGCCTGAAAATAAAGAACTTGGATACGTTGGAATTCCAAAAAAAATTAATAATGATTCTTTAAACGAATTAATTAAAAATAATTATATTCCGGTTGTTGCTCCGTTGGGGTTAGGAGAGAATAATCAAACCTACAATATCAATGGAGATACAGCTGCTGGAGCAATCGCTAAATCTTTAAAATCTAGAAGATTGCTTTTAATGACAAATGTCGAAGGTGTTTTAGATAAAAATAAAAAATTAATTTCAGAAATTTCCACTTCAAAAATATTAGAAATGATTAAAGATGGAACTATTACAGGTGGAATGATACCTAAAATTAATACATGCTTAGACTCGGTCAACAATGGCGTTAGAGGTGTGGTAATTATGGACGGCAGGAAACCTCATTCACTATTAAATGAAATATTTTCAGATACTGGTGCTGGAACATTAATAAGATAATGAAAGAGCTAAAAGAAATTAAATATTGGTTATTCGACTTAGATAATACACTTTATTCTGGAGACACCAAAGTTTTTGATCAAGTAGATAAAAAAATGTCTAAATTTATTTCTGATAAACTAAACGTCAGTGTTGAGGAGGCTAAAAAAATTCAGAAAAATTATTTTCATGAATATAATACTACCTTGAACGGGATGATTAAAAATCATGATATTGATGCAAACGAGTTTCTAGAATTTGTTCATGACGTAGATTTAAATTTTCTTAAAAAAGATGTCTTTTTAGAAAATCAGATTAATAGGCTTGATGGAAAAAAAATAATATTTACTAATGGTTCAAGGGCTCATGCAGCAAATGTCACAAAAAGAATAGGCATAGATAAGCTATTTGATGGTGTTTTTGATATTGTTGACTCAGATTTTTATCCAAAGCCTTCGATAGAACCTTATAAAAAAATTATAGAAAATTACAACATTGAGCCAGAATATTGTATATTCTTTGAAGATATAGCAAGAAATTTAAAACCAGCACATGAA
>VMHT01142815.1_pt1 | contig 10705 bp, 15 predicted proteins | sample 4693611 | NCBI WGS metagenome assembly VMHT01 (sample SAMN12280063, study PRJNA550983) | marine metagenome | isolation source: seawater sampled from same location over 5 years 0.02-0.2 micron viral filtrate | place: USA: collected off the coast of southern California halfway between the port... ...
CCATAAATTTTTGAAATCTTTTTTCATATTTATTTATAGCTAGTTGTACTTTATCTTTTTCCATTATTTTTCCTCCCCTAGTATAACCCAAGCCCAAAAGCCAAAGATTATGATTAATGGTATTGTTTCAATTATTGAGTGTAATAACATTATTCCCCCTTTAGTTTTTTATTTTGATCATAAATGTATCTATCTACATCCATAGCCATATCCCAAGATGCAATAAATTTTTCTAACCATTCTCTTTGTATGTCAGAAAGTTCTTCTCTTAATACTACTTCATCTGCACTTGTTGGATTATTGATATTGTTTTTTTCACACCATTTTACATATAAATCAGTTAATTGATTTATTTGGCATTTATCTTCTTTAGCTTGTACTTTGCTTTCTATCATTGTCTCCCTTTCGTTTTGTTTCTGACTTGGTCAAGGATAATAAAAGTCTAGTCGGACTAACTATTATGGCTTGACCTCATCAGCGTTGTAATTAACAACGGACACCCTAAAAAGGGTGTTTCGGTCTTTAAGCAACCTTTTTCTCTTCTTCTTGATCTAAAAGTTTTTTACAAGTTTCTTCAACTGACCACCAAGCAAGAGCGTTTTTAAATGTATCTTCTGATGAAATATTTTTACAGCCGTTCCAATTACTTATATTAAAAGGAATTGAAAAACCTGTTTGACTACTTTCTTCATCAAGCATTTCCCATATTTCATCTTTAAATTCATCATAAAATTTAACAGTATCATTGTAATAAATTAATGATGAAACACAGCCATTTACACAACCATTTGTAATTACTTCTTTAGGGTTTAAAGTTTCATCTTTGATTTCTTCTTTAACCCATTGCATTATAGTTTTATTTGTCATTGTCTCCCTTTTGTTTATATTAACTTGATTTGCTTTCATACTTATCTTGTATACTATTTGTATTGTATCGCAAGAAATATTATTATTTTTATTAAGGTATTTGTTCTGCTTTTGTTCCAGGTAAATTGGGGGTTGTGATTACCCAAAATTTGCCATATAGGTCTAGCAGGGATATGACAAAAAGGGGTTTTACAATAGTACCTAATCAAATCATTTGGGATGATGATTTATGTAATGATAGTAAGCAGCTATTTACTTATATTAGGTCATTATCTGAAAAATATAGAACCTTGAGAAATAGCACCTTAAAAGCTAAATTAAACATTTCTGTAAATACTCTTCAAAAGTGCAAAAAAGAACTTGTTAAAAATGGTTATCTAATTATCCACAGAAGAACCTCTGCTAATCTCTATGAGCTTAAAGTTCCTAAGAAATCTGTCTTACCCCTGTCAAATGGTGGGTATGTGACTAACCAAAATTTGGGTAGTATTAAGAAGAAAAGACTAACTAATATAATAACTAATAAGGGGTTTAAAAGGTTAAAGAAATTTGATGAATAAGTTAACTTCAACTCCTCCCTTGCCTTATACTTTTAAAGGTAAACCATTACAAAAAACTAGGTCAAACAATTACACAAAAGAGGAAAAGATTGAATTGATTGAACAATTATGGAATGATTATTATGGGGGAATGATTAAGCCACAAGTTCTAACTAACATTGTATTAGACAACTTATATCCCTCATATACTGCTCAACTTATTTTAAATGATATGATGCAGAAAGGGATCTTGAAAAAAAATCCATTCACATTAACAGACAAACCTATTTTCAAGAAAAAGGGTCTTTTTGATTGGTAAACTATATATAGTATGATATAGGAAATTATGCACTATAAACCCTTTATAGGCATTTTATGTTGCAACATCGGTGTGTGGCGTTCTTATTTCCCTTTCTAACGCCACCACCAACTATCTATGACAGTTTAAAGGGTACTTTTGAAAGGATTGTATTATGGCTGGAAGACCTAGAAAACTTACAAAGAAATTAACGGATTTAATTATAGACTATTTAAGTGATGGCTTGACCATTCGCCAGGTATTTGAAAAACCTGAAATAGATTACACTTGGACTTCATTCAGAAAAGAATTGGTAGCAGACTCAGACTTGATGGATCGTTATCAGAAAGCAAAAGAGTTAGCGATAGATTTAGAGCTTTCAAATTTAAAAGATAAAAGATTAGAACTTGAAGCAAAGATTGAGTCAGGCGACATAGACGGCAAAGCCGGACAGAATTTAGTAAACCTTTACAAGATTATAGTGGCATCTAGTCAATGGTCTGCTAGTAAATTGTCATCAAAACGATACGGAAAAGCTGCAGAACTGACAATAAAAGGCGATAAAGAACAACCTTTATCTATTTCCTGGATGAAAGAATAGTCTAGAAGTGTTGATTTTATTAGATGTGATGTATTTCTTGCACAGATAAAACACAATAGTTATATGTGATTAGATAATAAATAAGAACAAAAGGTGAACTTTCCGTTAATTTTTATTATCGGAAGTTTTACTATCAATAACCTTTTATTTATCACTACAAAAGTGTAGGTTGTAATCACTAGATATAGGTTAATAAACACAACATATGGGGGTCTTTTTATTGGCATACCCCATTTTTGACTTTTGTCGTTAGATAAATATTGATACAAGGTATAAACAAACAAAATGGATAATCTCTTATTAAAAACAATGATCTTAATTATGAAAGATCCCACTTCAGGAAAGCCAATAGTTATTTCTAGTTTTCATGGCTTTGAAAGCGAAGAAGAAGCTCAAGACTTTTCTAACTATTTAAAAGAGATGACCATAGACGAAATGCTTTATGAGGATAATCCAAAACAAACTCTTCACTAGGGGGGTTTTGTTTTAAAATGAAACAAATCGTCATTCCTTACAGACCAAGAGAAATCCAAAAATTTTTGCACAAAAAATGTGATGTGAACCGGTTCAATGTAATTATTGTTCACCGAAGAGGTGGCAAAACAGTCTTTGCTATTAACCATTTAATTAAAGCTGCACTTACTAATAAAAAACCTTATCCCAGATACGCCTTTCTTTCGCCATACCGACTACAAGGAAAATCTACAGCTTGGGATTATATGAAACAATTTTCTGCTGCCATACCAGGAACTAAATTTAACGAATCAGAACTGAGGGTAGATTTCTCTGTTAATAATTCCAGAATACAAATCATAGGTGCTGAGAATAGTTCGGCAATAAGAGGTCAATACTTTGATGGAGTGATAGTGGATGAAACCCAAAATATAGCTCCTGATATGTTTGATACTATTTTAAGACCCTGTCTGTCAGATAGAAAAGGGTTCGCCATTTTTATAGGTACGCCAATGGGTCGTAATTGGTTTTTTGATTTACATCAAAGAGCTAAAGAAACAAAAGATTGGTTTACTTGTCAGTTTAAAGCTAGTGAAACCAAGATCATACCTCAAGAAGAATTAGATGCTGCCAAAGCCACAATGTCCGTAGATGCTTATGAACAAGAGTTTGAATGCTCATTTCAAGCTGGAGTGTCCGGCAGTTATTATGGCAGTATTATGGAGGATTTAGAGAAGAAAAATAAGGTAAGAGATTTTGAAATAGACCTTAATTTGGAAGTAGAAACTTGGTGGGATCTAGGAATGAATGATAGCACAGTAATTACTTTTGCACAAAGAAGAGATAATGAGATTAGAATTATAGATTGTTATGAGAACTCAAGTGAGGGATTAGAGCATTATGCTAATGTGCTAGATGAGAAACCTTATACTTATTCAAAACATATCGCACCCCATGATATTAGAGTTAGAGAGATTGGCACTAATAAATCTAGGTGGGAGACGGCAAAAGAATTAGGTATAGAATTTGAAGTTGCTCCTAAGTTGAGCATTGAAGACGGCATAGAACAATCAAGACGATTACTGCCAAAATGTTATTTCCATAAAAGTAATTGCAAAATGCTTGTAGAAGCGTTAAAAAGCTATTGTAAGCGTTGGGATAGCAAAAATAACTGCTTTAGAAATAGACCAGTTCATAATTGGGCATCTCACTTTTGTGATAGCTTTAGATACGGAGCTGTAGTAGAACCTATAGAAAGAAGTGATTGGAAAAAACCAATTAGCGTTAATACAAATTACATAGTTTAATATGGCAAAGAAAAAAATCATTGAAATCTCAGATCCTAAACTTAGAAGCATTCTAAGTGGTCAAATTAATAATGCTCTTGGTTATTTAGGTGGAGAGTTATCAGACTCAAGAAGAAAATCTTTAGAATATTATTTAGGCGATAAACTTGGCACAGAGATTGACGGCAGATCACAAGTGGTGTCAACAGATGTAGCCGATACTATTGAATCCATCTTGCCAAACCTACTGAGAGTTTTTACAGCGTCTGACAAAGTGGTAAGATGCGAACCGGTAACAGGCGAAGATGTTCAATTAGCAGATCAAGCCACAGCTTATCTTAATCATGTTTTCTACAAACAAAATTCAGGCTTTCAATTATTATATAATTTTTTTAAAGATGCCTTAATTGAAAAAAATGGTTTCTTAAAAGTTTATTTTGATCAGCAAGAAAGAGTAGAACATGAAACTTATAAAAATTTAACTTTAGCCGAAAAAGAAGCTCTATTAGATACTAAAGATGAAATAGAAGTTGTAGAAGAAGAAGAGATTGAAGATACAGTAGCAGCCGAACAAATTGAAATGGCTAAAGAACAAGCTGAAGATCAAGGATTAGATATTTCAGAAATTAATTTTCCTGACCCTGTTTTATATAATTGTAAAATTAAAAGAATATCCAAAACAGGAAAAGTAAAAATTGAATCTATACCCCCTGAAGAATTTTTAATTAATCGTACAGCAAAAACTATTGATGAAGCTGACTTTGTTTCTCATAAAGTTTTAATGACAAGATCACAAATTGTTGAAATGGGATTTCCTCAAGATGAAGTAGATAGCTTACCAGCGTCTAGCATAGATATTTACAATGATGAAAAAATTGTAAGAACAAAAAATATTGATGACTATCAAATGAATACGCCAACAGATAAGTCAACAGAAAAAGTTTTAATTTATGAATCTTATATTAAATATGATTACGATGATGATGGTATAGCAGAGTTAAGAAAAATTATATCAGCAGGTGATGATGGTTATGCTGTGTTGTCTAATGAACCTTGTGATAATATTCCATTTGTTTCTATTACACCTATTCCAATGCCACATAGATTTTATGGCAGATCCATTTCTGAATTAGTTGAAGATATTCAATTAATGAAATCTACAGTAATGCGTCAGTTGTTAGATAATATGTATTTAACAAATAATAACAGAGTGGCGATCATGGATGGTATGGTTAATATGGATGACTTATTAACGACAAGACCAGGTGGTGTGGTCAGAACAAAACAACCACCAAGTCAAGTCATGCAACCTTTACAAGCTCAACCGATTTCACAACAAGCGTTTCCATTATTATCTTATTTAGATTCTGTTAGAGAAGTAAGAAGTGGAGTTTCAAAACAAGCACAAGGTTTAGATCCTAATACATTAAATGCAAAAACAGCAACCGGTGTAAATGCTTTAATGACACAAACACAAATGCGATCAGAATTAATCGCAAGAATATTTGCAGAAACAGGTGTTAAAGATTTATTTAATAAAGTTTTTGAACTTATGGTTAAGTATCAAGACAAAGAACAAATCATAAAATTAAATAATAAATATATTCCAGTTAAACCTACAGAATGGAAAGATAAATTTAATATTACTGTAAGTGTTGGTTTGGGAACAGGTACAAAAGAACAACAACAAGTTATGTTAAATGGTATTTTAGAAAGACAACTACAAGCATTTCAATTACAAGGAGGTAGAGAACTACCAATGGTTAATCTAAAAAACATTTATAATACCTTATCTAAGATTGTGGAGAATACAGGTCTTAAAAATGTTGATGCGTACTTTGTAAATCCTGATATGGGTAAACAAATGATGACACCTCCTCCTCCTCCACCATTAACACCTATTGAAAAAATAGAATTTACAAGAATACAAAGTGAAGAGAAGAGAAAAGTTGCTGAATTAGAATTAAAATACAAAGAATTACAACAACAAAACCAAGAAATGTTGTTAGATTTCGAAACCAAGATTAAAGATATAAGTTTAAAATACAATACTCAGCTAGATACAGCAAAAATTAAAGCTGATGCTGATTTAGATAAGGTCATGTTAGCTGCAGGAAGTAAATCTCTTGAACAAGCGAATAAATCTGCTAATATGCTCAACCAACAGATACAAGGATTGAATGGAAACCAAAGATCAAACGCAGAGAACGCTGGAAATAGGCAGATCCAGCCAAGCGAAACAGATTTTACAGAGTGATCTTTTTAAAGAGTCAATAAATACTCTTAAAAAAATTTATTCTGAAGCACTTTTAGAAAAAACAGGTGCTAAAGAAAGCGATACCAGAGAAAAACTTTGGATTGCTTATAATGTTGTAGGTAAAGTTGAGCAACATTTACAAAGTATTCTTGAGACAGGAAAATTAGCTGAAAAGCAATTAGAAATTTTCCGAAAACAACAACAAGAAAAAAAATTCTAGCGTAAGTTAGAATAAGCCAAGTCAAATAAGACAGCTTAACCACAGGAGGACTTAATGTCTGACAAAAACCCATTACTGAACAGTAGTTCAGTACAAGGTGCAGCAAGTTCTATTGAGGGATTAATAGACCCTAAAACGGCAACTATCAAACCTCAAGAGAAGGCAGCACCAGTTGAACAGAATGAATCAGAAGAAGCACAAGCAACTGAAGATAATCAAGAAGTTCAACAACAACCTAAAGAAAATCTTGAAAATAAAATTCAAGAAACTTTAGATGAAGAAGAAGCATCAGAAGACAATGCTGAGAGACAACAAACAACTGATTACCACCAAATAAAAGTAAATGGTGAAGTAATAGAAGTTGACCTTGAAGAATTAAAAGCAGGTTATCAGAAGGATGCAGACTATAGACGGAAAACAGAAGAAGTAGCTTTAGAGAAAAGAGAGTTATTAACTGAAAAAGACCGCCTAGCTAAGCAATATTCAACTAAGCTGGATGATTTAAATTCGCTTGTGTTGACTTTGAACGCTGAAGTAAACAACGATATAAATGCCAAAGAACTTGATAGACTTTGGGATGAAGATCCAACTGAAGCTGCGAAGATTGATCGTAAAATCAGAAGAAGGAGAGAAACACTTTCTCAAGCTCAGAAGAAATTAAAAGATCATCAACAATCACAGTTTCAGGAAGTTCTAAAAGAGGAGCAAAAAAAGGTAGCTATAAAGTTCCCTGAATTGCAAGATCCTGTAAAAGGAAACTCTCTAAGAACAGGCATGGTGAATTATTTATTGAAAAAAGGATTTTCTGAAAAAGATGTGTCCTCAGTTTATGATTCAAGAATGTTTGATGTGATCGTAGATGGAATGAAATATCAAGATAACAAAAAGTTGAAACCAACTTTAGTTAACAAGAAAGTCAAACCATCAAGAGTTGTTAGATCAGGTGTCAAAACAACAAAAGCAGATGAGAATAGCCAGAATAGGTTGAATAGAATCAAAACGCTGAAGAAGTCAGGAAGTCCAAAAGATGCAACTGATTTGTTGATGCGTTATTTATAAACTAATAACCTAACGGAGAAATACAATGGCTGTATATCAAACATACCAAACAGTCGGAATAAGAGAAGACCTAGCGGACATTATTTATTCAATAAGTCCAACAGAAACTCCTTTTATGTCTGGCGTAGCTAAAACAAAAGCTACAAATACATCTCACCAATGGCAAACAGATGCTTTGGCTGATGTAGCAGCAAATGCTGCAGTAGAAGGTGCTGCAATAAGTTACCCAACTTTAACAGCAACTACTAAATTAACAAACCACACTCAAATATCTACAAAAGCAGTACAGATTTCAGGTACAAACGAAGCTGTAACTTCTGCTGGTAGAGCAAATGAGTTAGCTTACCAAGTAGCAAAATCTGCGAAAGAATTAAAAAGAGATATGGAAACAGCTCTTTTATCTAACGTAGCTGCTGCTGCAGGTAACGCTTCAACTGCAAGAAAATTAGGAGGAGTTCCAACTTGGATTTCTACTAACGTAGATGCAGGTGCTGGTGGATCTGGTGCTGGTGGCGGAGCTGTCAGAACAGATGGAACGCAAAGAGCTTTCACAGAAGACCAATTAAAAGGTGTTCTAAGAAGCTGTTTTAACGAAGGCGGAAATCCAAACATGATTATGGTTGGTGCTTTCAATAAACAAAAACTATCTGGCTTCACAGGTGGATCAACTAGATTTGACCAAGCTGAAGACAGAAGATTAGTTACTTCTATTGATGTATATGAAAGTGACTTCGGAACTTTATCCGTAGCACCTAATAGATTCATTAGAGGAGCTAACGGAACTGCTGCAAAAATAGGTCAAGATGCTCTAGTATTAGAGATGGACATGTTTGCAGTATCTTTCTTAAGAGATTTCTCTCTACAGAATCCTGCTCAGACTGCTGATGCAGACCAAAGATTCTTAGTAGCTGAATATACTCTTGAGTCAAGAAACGAAAAAGCAAGTGGATTAGTTACTGATTTAACTACTTCATAATCTAATTGTGATTAGGGATGTAACCCTTAAAAACTACATCCCTATCACTCAACCCATGTTGAAGTCTTAGTAAGGTTATAGACGGAACGACAAACGGAGAAAAAAAATGAGAACATTAAACGATTACTTTATAACTGCTGAAATTGAAGATGTATCAACAGCTTCATCAACTTTTGTTGGTGTACCAGATGGCGGTAAAATAGTTAAAATTATAACTGCTTTACAAGGTGCTATATCTGGCGGTAACGCAGCAATCACTTTTGAAATAGGTGGTACTGCTGTAACTGGTGGTGCAATAACTGTTGCACACTCAGGTTCAGCTGCTGGAACTGTAGATACTGCTTCACCGACTGCTGCTAACAGAGTAGAAGAAGATGGCACAATAGAGATGATTACCGATGGTGGATCTACTGGTGCTAAAAAATTACTTGTGACATTTGTTATAAGAAGATAAATATAAATTGGGGGTTCTACCTAGCGGAAGTTCCCCCAAAAACTAAATAGGAGAAAAAATGAGTTATAATTATGCTCTAAGACCAGGAACAACACAGAAACTAAATACAAACAATTCATCAACTGCTTCTGCTGCTTTCGGTTCACAAACTGAATATGTAAGAGTAGTTGGAGATGCTAACTGTCATTTTGTTTTAGGTGCTTCACCTACAGCAAGTGCAACATCAGCTTTATTACCATCTGGTGAAATAGAAATATTTAAAGTTTCACCTGGCGAAAAAATTGCAGTATTTCATGGTTCATCTACAAATGTATATGTAACCGAAATGAGTGCATAGTGGCTAAGAAAAAAGGTTTATTTGGAGTTAATAATTACGTTAAAGCCAAACCTAGAAAAAGACCTGGTCGTCATGCTAAAAGTTACAGTAAAAGAATACCAGGTAGAAAAAAAAATAGAGGTCAAGGATGAAAGAAATTCAGTTAGACGGCTTAAAAAAAACAACTTTTTCAACTGACGAAAAAGAAAAAAAGATTGTTATAAAGCATGAAGTAGATATAGATCCACATTTAAAACACAATAAAAGACTTTTAAATGATGGAGATGGTTATTCAAAATCAAGAGATTTGAAAAGAGTAGCTTCTATTCCAACAATAGCTTTAGAAGTTTGGGCAAAAGAATATGACCCACATGGTGATGGTAATTGGTTTGCTTTACCAAAAGAAGTTCAAAGCAAAATATTAAAACTCAAATTGAACAGTAATGAGTTTAAGTATTTTAGAACAGCAGAAGGAAGAATTTAATGGCATTATCTAATTATACAGAATTACAATCATCAGTAGCTAATTGGTTAAACCGATCTGATTTAACAACTGAGATTACAGGAGATTTTATTGTTTTAACTGAAAAAGATTTTAACTCTAAATTAAGAATTAGAAAAATGGTTGAATCTGATAGTTCATTTTCAATTAATGCAGAAACAGTTGCTCTACCTTCAGGATTTTTACAAGTTAGAGATTTATTTATTTTAAGTGGCGGAACTAAATATGCTTTGACATATATGACACCACCACAAATGGATCAGATTAAAGGTTCTTCTACAAGTGGTATGCCAGTAGCTTATACTATTATAGGAGATAATTTTAGATTTGCTCCAACACCTGATTCAACATACACAGGTACATTAAATTATTACAAATCATTTGATGCTTTATCAGATTCAAATACAACAAATTATATTTTAACTAATCATCCTGCTATATATTTATATGGTTCACTATATCATGCTGCTAATTTTTTAGGTGGTGTTGAACCTGCAAGATTACAACAATGGCAAGGTATGTACACAACAGCTCTTGAAAGATTAGAAAGAAACGATAGAGAAGATCAATTTAGTGGTTCTCCATTACAAATTAGATCAGATGTAACTGTATCTAGTTCTTTTCAAGACACAACTAAAGTAACAAATAATAATACATAGGAAAAAAATGCAATTACCTTTTGGCGAATGGCTACCGGATCAACCTGAATATTTAAATCCTGGTGCTATAACAGCAAACAATGTTTATTACGCAAAAAATTCTTACAAAAGATTTCCAGCTTTAGTTAATTATAGTTCTAATAATATTGGTGCTGATAGTAGAGGTGCTGGTTCATTTAGAAATAATGCTGGAGCTGTATTTAACTTTGTTGCTAAAA
>VMHT01136380.1_pt1 | contig 10704 bp, 7 predicted proteins | sample 4693611 | NCBI WGS metagenome assembly VMHT01 (sample SAMN12280063, study PRJNA550983) | marine metagenome | isolation source: seawater sampled from same location over 5 years 0.02-0.2 micron viral filtrate | place: USA: collected off the coast of southern California halfway between the port... ...
CCAGGCTTGGTATTGAATTTTCCTTTAGCAGCGAGTGCTACTGCCTTGGATAAGAAGAAATTTTCATTCATCACTCAATTTCTTAACTTCTTCGCTGAATTCATTTGGATCTTGGAAACTTCTATACACAGAGGCGAATCTCACAAACGCAACTTCATCTAATTTTTTAAGTTGCCGCATTACAGTTTCTCCAACCTGTTTAGAGTCAATCTCTCTTTCTCCAAAATCTCTAATTTCTTTTTTTATTATTTCTATCAAGGATTGAAATTGAGCATCGCTTACAGGTCGTTTTTCAAGAGATCTTGCTATACCTTCTCTAATTTTAGTTTCATCAAAAGGTACTCTAGATTTATCCTGTTTGATTATTTTTGGCATAACCAATTCACCAACTTCAAAAGTGGTCCACCTTTCTCCGCATTTGAGGCATTCTCTTCTTCTTCTGATTTCACTTCCTTCAGTTACCAGCCGTGAGTCAATCACCTTGCTTTCTTCGAAGGAGCAGTAGGGACAATGCATATCTTATTGTGAATAAACTGGAAAGTTACTACAAAGAGTTTTTACTTCTTCCTTGATTTCAGCTATTAAGTTTTGATTATCAATATTTTTGATAATCTGAGAAATCCAATCTGCGATTTGAGTTACTTCTTTTTCTTTAAAACCTCTCCTAGTAACTGCAGGAGTTCCGATTCTAATCCCAGAAGTCACAAACGGTGATTTGGGATCGTTAGGCACGGAATTTTTATTGACGGTTATGAAGGCATTTCCTAATGCAGCCTCAAGATCTTTTCCAGTAACATTATTTTTTATAAGGTTAACCAAAAACATATGATTGGAAGTTCCGTTGGAAACAATATCAATATCATTAGCCATGAATTGTTGACTCATGGATTTTGCGTTAGAAAGTATTTGTTGTTGGTAAGTCTTAAAGTCTTCTTCCATTGCTTCTTTGAAACATACTGCTTTAGCTGCAATCACATGCATCAAAGGCCCGCCTTGGGAACCAGGAAAGAGGGCAGAATTAAGTTTTTTTTGTAATTCTTCGTCTGGGCCAGCGAGTATAAGTCCTCCTCGTGGACCTACTAAAGTCTTGTGAGTCGTAGTTGTAACCACATCTGCGTGCGGGAAGGGATTGGGATAGAGTCCTGCAGCAACAAGACCAGAAACGTGAGAGATATCTGCCAATAAAAGAGCACCTACAGAATTAGCAATTTTTTTAAATCTTGCCCAATCTAAAATACCAGAGAAAGCGGAAAAACCGGAGATGATTAGTTTAGGCTTATGCTCCTTCGCTAGAGCTTCAACCTGAGTGTAATCTATATCGCCGGTTTCAGGATCAATACCATAGCTGTATGAATCATAAATTTTCCCAGAAAAATTTACTTTAGATCCATGAGTTAGATGTCCTCCATGATCAAGACTCATACCAAGAATTTTATCACCAGCATTCAATAGCGCTAAGAAAACAGCTGCATTCGCACTTGCACCAGAATGAGGTTGAACATTTGCATAGTCTGCTTTGAATAATTTTTTTGCCCTATCGATAGCTAATTGTTCGGCAACATCAACAAATTCGCATCCGCCGTAATACCTCTTACCCGGATATCCTTCAGCGTATTTGTTGGTTAAGATCGATCCTTGTGCCTCTAAAATTCTTGGAGAGGCATAATTTTCAGAAGCAATCAGTTCTATGTGTTGCTCTTGTCTGATTCGCTCTTTTTCGAGAGCCTGCCAAAGATCATCGTCAAAAGACTTTATGGAAAGATTGTTGCCGTACATTAAAGTTTCAAAAATATGATTATACTCTTCAAAAAAATTAAATTAAGCTTTTGAAGTCTTCTTTTTAGTTTTTCTATTAGGATATAAACTTTTACACATAAAACAGATTGTTCCGTCACATCCTCTTGCGGTGCAAAAAGCCCTTCCATAAAAAATAATTTGCAAATGCAAGTTGCGCCAATTCATTTCGTCAAAAATTTCTTTTAAATCATTTTCGGTCTGTTTTACTGATTTACCATTTGTGAGACCCCATCTCTGTGCTAGACGGTGAATGTGAGTATCAACTGGAAAAGCAGGTTTTTTATAATATTCGCTAACTACTACTGACGCTGTTTTATGTCCGACGCCAGGCAATTCTTCTAGATCTATAATTTCTTTTGGAACTTTGCCATTGTGTTTTTCAATGAGAATCTTTGAAGTTGCAATGATTGCCTTGGCTTTTTTAGGAGCTAAGCCACAAGTTTTTATATGCTCATAAACTTTTTTTTCACCAAGAGCTAGCATTTCTTTAGGGTTAGACGCTTTTTTGAAAAGTTCTTTGGTAACGATATTGACTCTTTTATCAGTGGTTTGAGCACTTAAAAGTACCGCTATTAAAAAAGTGAAAGCATTTCGATGATCTAGGGGAGCTTTAGGATTGGGGAAAAGTTCATTAAGTTTTTTTTCAACGAACAATGCTCTTTCTTTTTTATTCATGACTTATTTTAATCCAAAATTATGGTTTCAATTAAAAGCATTGGTAGATTATTTTTTTATTTGTAAAAAGGTTGCAGTACTTGCAAAATTAGGTATTATCGATTGCTATAGGGGGAGAATCCTTAAGCTTATAAGGAAAAGTTATACTTTTCTGCTTGAGTTCTTCACAAGATAATTTTTAACTCATTAGGGGAGGATTCTAAATGAGTAGATTTCTAAAAATAAGCGCGGCTTTAGTTGGGTCATTTATTGTGTCTGCTACTGCTTTCGCTCAATCAACAATAGAAGAGGTAATCGTTACTGCGCAAAGAACTGAGCAAAGTCTTCAGTCAGTGCCAATTGCGGTATCTGCCTTTACCGCAGAAGCTCTTGAAGAAAGACAAATTGAAGTCTCAAGTGACTTGCAACTTCAAGTGCCCGGTATAACTTTTTCTTCTGGTACTTTCTCAGGTGGTGGAGCATTCTCAATTCGTGGTATTACAAACTTCGCAACTGCGGCCAGCGCCGATGCTGGTGTGGAAATACACATGAATGGATTGCCTTTGGGTACGACATCCGCTAACGAAGTGGGTTTCCTTGATATGGCAAGGATTGAGGTACTTCGTGGACCTCAGGGAACTCTTTTTGGTAGAAACTCAACGGGTGGGGTAATTAACTTAATTACTGCAAGACCTGATCTAGATGCTTTCTCCGGTTCAACTAAGCTTCAATATGCTTCAGACGGCGAGAAGTTGGTGAACGTAATGTTAAATGTACCAATCAGCGATACTTTAGGAGCTAGATTTGCTTTTAGAAATTTCGAAAGAGACGGGCTTACTAAAAATCTTTATTCAAAATCTTCGAACGATTTCGATAGTAGAGACAACTATCAATGGCGAGCTTCTTTTGCATGGGAAGCTACCGATGACTTAACTCTTACGTTAATTCATGAAGCTTATGACGAAGAATCCAATCGTCAACAAATAAGTGGATCATATTGTGAAACAGGGTCCAGTTTAGTCCAAGGTTGTTTAATAGGTGGAAAAAGTGTTTTCGAATCTCCTCACCCTATGTCTAATGCTTCTACGCTTCCAGCTCTAGCTGGTGGTGCTATAGGTTATTACTTCCCCAATGTTACAAATGGTTCAACTACTACTACTAACTATGTTCCGTCTACAAGTGATTCTATTACTTGGGGCTTAGTTGATTCAGGAGTAAGGCCTCAGGATTTCTTTGAAGCCAACGTATGGAAATCTCCAACGCATGATGTTCAGGAGTCAACCAGTCAAATAATTCTAGAAAATGATTTTGATCAAGGTACTTTGACAGTTGCATACAATAATAAGAAAAGACAGTTTTACAGAGATCAAGGTTCTGTCTCTGACGAAGCTATATCTCAAAGGTTAGCAGGTGGATTAAGTTTACCTATGGGCTATTCTAATGAAGTTATCACTCCAGATTGTGTAGTAGATGAATTTAAGGCAGGTGTTTTCTGTGGCCCTCAAGGAATGGCCATTAACCCTGCTACTGGAGGAGGTACTTTTAACTATCCTGTAACTGGTGATGCATCCTACTCAGTCAATCATTCCAGAACTACGGAAGTTAAATTTGTTTCCGATATGGATGGTATGTTCAATTTCTTAATTGGAGCGATTGATATTACTAACAATACTTCAACTGGCTATAACGTATACGCATCAGGAATTTCTTTAAATGGATATAATATGCCTGCAACTCTGCAAGGCTCTGCCCGAGATGGATATGCAGCAATGTTTGCGTGTTCTCAAGCAGGTGTTGGTGGTTTAGGTGGTCTTTGTGATGCTGGAACCGTTGCCAAAGGTTTAAGATTTGTGGCAAATGCAGCTAAAGTAAAAGCAGCTGCCGGTATTCCGGATGCTGTGCCTACAGCATATGTTGCAGCTGACATGATTGCGAGAATTGATGGAACTTACACAGAGTTCTTTAATAACGATACCGCAGACTATTCTCTAGATGCTCAGGCAATTTTTACTGAATTCTATTTCGATGTTGCTGACAATCACAAACTTACTTTTGGACTTCGTTACAACGAAGACAGAAAAGCTATAAAAGCAAGAGCTACTTTCTATGAGATCCCTTTGATTTCAAACTGGAATGCTGCTGCAATAACTGCAGGATGTAATAATATTGCCACCGCAGGTTCTTTTAATGTAGATGCTCAAGGAGCTCCTGATGGAACCTTCAAAGAGGCTTGTCAAGATAATGGCGCAGCGCTGACGGTAGGTCAAACTATTGGGTTAGCACCAGTACCTATCACGGGAGCTGCTGTAACTGGAGCGATGCCTATAATTGATGCTTTAGATCCATACAACGACGACTATACTGCTGTTGGCTATAGTCCTATTAAAGACTTTTCTGCTACTACTGGTAGACTTGTTTGGGACTGGCAAGCAACCGATGATGTCTTGATGTTTATCAGTTACGCAAAAGGATTTAAAGGTGGTGGATTTAACCCAGCATTTAACCCTGCTGAATTCCCAGGTACGCCATTTGCATTCGACAGCACAGATGTAGATGCATTTGAGATTGGAGTTAAAGCTGCTGTCCCAGAAATTGGTTTGATAGCTAATGCTTCACTTTACTACAACGATTTCAAAAATTTCCACGTTGGTGCAATCAGAAACCAAACTGCCATCAACGAAGGAATTCCTTTAGAGAACATGGGTGTTGAGCTTGAGTTATATCTAACTCCACCTACGGTTCCTGGATTGTCTTTTAATATGGCATTCAGTTACCAAGACTCTGAATTAGGATCTTTCAAAAATATTAATCCTACAGATGTCGGTGGTCACCTCAGAGGTGATGCAGCTTCAAGCAACTGGCACTTAGCCAAAAACGTAGGAAACGCAACACACGTGCTTCTTGATAAAGATGCAACGGGTTATACCTTTGGTAAAGTTCTTCAAACTCAGTTATCAATTGCTGGTGCAGTTGCAGCAGCAGTTCCTGGAGCAATTGCTACTGCCGTTGGTGCTCTTGGTGCTGGTGCTACGGACGCACAAATAGCAGCTGCAACCGCAACTGCAACCGCAACCGCTACTTTAACAGCTACCAATGATACAATTTCAGCTCTATCTGCTGGTAACGAGATTGCTTATGCAATGGGATGTACCAAGGAAAGTTCAGTTACTGGTGGTTGTGATGTTGGTGCAGCAGGTGCAAGCCTTGCATCTTCTGATTTACTGCAATTCTTACCTTTTGAATTAAGTACACCTGCTACAGCCTACGGCACGAAAGCAGATGTGTGTTACTTACTAGGTTTAGCTCAACAGTCAGACTATGACGGTAATACTGGTCCTAACACTTGTCTTCCAGTAGCTGCTGGCGGAACTCTCACAGGAGATACTTTGATTTATTCTCCTCAAGCTATTACAGTTAGTGGCGTAACAATAGCAGGACCTGATGGAACACTTCTTCCTTCGGTAGCTGTTGTTGGCTCTGGCGCTTCTGCTCAAACTGGTGGAGTATGTAAATTGTTCAATGCCATGGTTGATCACGCAGATTCAGTAACCGGAAACGGAACTGGAGACGCTAATGAATTAGCATATGCAGCTAATGCTACTTGTAACAATACTGCTGCCGGTGCTGGACAGTTCGTAACTGATGGTCTTCAAGCTGATGTTACTGGTAACCAAATGCCTTTTGCCGACATGACTTTGTCTATGGGTATTGCTTACACTGCCCAAGCTGGAAATCTTGAAATAACTCCAAGATTAGACTACTACTACAGATCTGATTCTTACAACACTATTTATAACGTTGAAGCGACTAAGACTCCTGCATGGGATGAAATAAACTTCTCTTTAAATATTGTTCCTACAGATGCTGATTGGAATATTAGATTCTGGGCGCAAAACCTTACCGATGAAAGAAACCTCACCGGTACTGGTTATACAGCTGATTCTCAATCTTTCACTCTTACAGCGTTTGTAAGAGAGCCAAGATCTTTTGGAATGTCTTTTGGAATAAACTTCTAAAAGAAGTTAAGAAAAAAAACCCTTGCCAAGGCAAGGGTTTTTTTTTGTTAGTAATCAAGCTAATAAATCTTTATAATCAAATTTCAAATTAAATAGGAGATTTTATGAGAAACGTAGTTATCGTTGATAGTGTCCGTACAGGACTCGCTAAATCTTTCCGAGGGGGATTCAACCAAACACGTGCAGATAACATGGCAGCACACTTGGTAAATTCTTTATTAGAAAGAAATCCTGGATTAGATCCTTCTATGGTAGAAGATATGATTCTAGGTTGCGGAGCACCAGAGGGTGCCCAAGGTCACAACATTGCTAGAAATGTTGCAGTTTTATCTAAATTACCCATTGAAGTAGGGGGTACTACAGTAAACAGATATTGTTCTTCTGGTTTGCAAACTGTTGCTATGGCTGCAACTCAGGTTCAAAGTGGCTTTAGCGATTGTATTATTGCTGGAGGAGTGGAATCCATCTCTACTACTCAGGGAAACACCAATATGCATATGTATGTAAATGAGCAACTAGCAGCCAATGTTCCAGGCATATACCACGCAATGGGCCAAACTGCTGAATGTGTTGCACAACGTTATAATGTGACTCGAGAAGCACAAGACGAGTATGCTCTTTCCAGTCAGCAAAGAACAGCTGCTGCTCAAGAGGCTGGTTACTATGATGATGAAATAGTACCAATGGATACAGTGATGAAATTGGTTAACAAGGAGTCTGGTGAAGAAAAGGACGTTGAAGTTACAGTGGACCGAGATGATTGTAATCGTCCAGAAACTACTATTGAAGGATTATCTTCTTTGAAACCGGTATTTGATCCTGAAAACGGCTCAGTAACTGCAGGGAATTCTTCTCAATTGTCTGATGGCGCTTCAGTTACTTTGGTAATGAGTGAAGAAAAAGCCCTAGAGCTTGGTTTAACCCCAAAACTCTATTTTAGAGGTTTCACAGTTGTTGGTTGTCAACCAGATGAGATGGGAATTGGTCCAGTGTACTCTATTCCGAAGCTTCTCAAGTCAGCTGACTTAAAACTTGAAGACATAGATTTGTGGGAATTAAATGAAGCGTTTGCTTCTCAGGTGGTTTACATCAGAGACAAACTTGGTCTTCCTAGCGACAAATTAAATGTTAATGGTGGATCAATCTCTATTGGACATCCTTTTGGTATGACGGGCTCTCGTCAAGTTGGGCACGTTGCTAGAGAGCTTAATAGAAGAGGCGGTAAATACGGTATCGTAACCATGTGTGTTGGTGGCGGTATGGGAGCCACAGGCCTTTTCGAAGCATACAATTCCTAATCTTTTATCCGATTCTAAATGAAGGAATCGGATGAATTTTTAGTTCTTCAAAAATACTTTAAAAATCTGGGGAGTCAATATAACGACTCCTCAGGTATTTTGATCGGGCCGGGCGACGATGCTGGTCTTTTCTCAACAAAAAATAAAGATTTAATTTTTTCTACGGATGTTTCAGTTTCCGATATTCATTTTCCTAAAGAATTAGCACCCGATCTCATTGCTTTTAGATCTTGCTCCGTGGCAGCAAGCGACATTCCAGCCTGTGGCGGAACACTCAAATGGCTTTCTATTAGTCTCGTTACACCCAGCAAAGAAATGAGCTGGTTAAAAGAATTTGCCAAAGGCTTGAAACTCTTTTCTAAAAAATATGAAGTGCCAATAATAGGCGGAGACTTAGTTAAAGGAAAGGAATGTTCTGTATCGGTTGGAGTATGTGGCGAAGTTGATTCTGATCAATTTCTTTCAAGGTATGGAGCGAAAGAAGGAGATTCAATTTATGTCAGCGGCACTTTGGGAATTGCCAAATTGGGACTGAAGGTAATAAAGTCAAAGAAAAAAGATCTTAACTCTGCTGAAAAAAAATACCGCAATAAATTTCTTAAACCCAAGATTCAAACAGCACTTGGAAAAAACTTAAGAGGCATTGCAAACAGTTGTATTGATATTTCTGATGGCTTGATTGGAGATTTAGGACACATTTGTCAGCAAAGCAAATTGGGGGCAAGAATTTATGTTGATTCAATACCTCACAAAGGATCTTTTAAAGATGCCTTAACTTGGGGAGACGACTATGAACTTTGTTTTACTGTTCCTAAAAATAAAGAGACCAAACTTGATGGAATCTTTAAAAGGCTAAAAATTAAAAAATTCAAAATCGGTGAAATTACCAGAGGCAATGGAATAAAGATTTTTCAAGGAGCTAAGGAAATTTATTTAAACAGAAAAAGTTATAATCACTTCAATCATGAATAAGTTTCCAGATTTAAAAAAATTTTCTCATTTATCCTCTACTTTTTTTGGAGTAGGTCTTTTGCCTAAAGCTCCTGGAACTTGGGGTTCATTCGTAGCGCTTTTTTTATTTTTTGGTTTGATTTATGCGCAGATAAGTTTCTTACTTTATTTTATTTTTTTTATTTTTTTTTCTATTGCATCAATAATTACTTGTGAAATTGCATCTAGAGATTTAGACGAGAAGGATCACCCAACGATAGTGATTGATGAAGTAGCCGGAGCAGGTTTATCTTTTTTATTCATACCTCTTTTGGGAATATACAATTTTTCAACACTAGAATGGCAAAAAGAGTCTTATCTCGCTGCATTTATTTTGATTATTCTTTTTCGTTTCTTTGATATTTTAAAACCCCATCCAATTTCATTTATTGATAAAAAATTTAAGTCAGGATTTGGGATTGTTTTAGATGATTTGGCAGCCGGTCTCTTTGCCGGCTTTACTTTATTGGGCGGAAACTTTTTTTTCCAAATCTTTTAAGTTCAACTCTGAAGCAAGCGATTCTAAAATTTTATTTTTGGTTAAGCCCGCTGCGACTCTTTGATCTTCTTGACTTCCTACTATTGGAAATTCATCAGGGATGCCGAAAATTTTAAGTTTTTTTGAATATCCCATTTTTGTAAGGAATTCATTTACTGCTGAACCAGCTCCACCAGTTATTACATTTTCCTCAATTGTAATTATATGTTTGTATGTTCTGGCGCATTTTTCAATTAGTTCTTCATCAAGAGGTTTAATAAATCTCATATCTATCAGAGAACAGTTTGTTTGATCTGCAATTTCCTTAGATAAACCTAACATATTACCAAATGAGAAAATAACTAAATCAGAAGACGTTTCATTAATCACTCTAGCTTTACCAATTTCTAGCAAATCAAAATTTTCTAAAATTTCTGCTCCAGGACCTTCTCCTCTAGGATACCTAATTGCTGCTGGACCAGAATAATTGTATCCCGTCGAAAGCATTTTCCAGCATTCATTTTCGTCTGAGGGACTCATAATTATCATATTTGGTATGCATCTTAAGTAAGAAACATCAAAAATACCTGCATGAGTTGCACCATCTCCACCTACGAAACCAGCTCTATCAATAGCCAAAGTCACATCTAATTTTTGCAAAGCCACATCATGGATTAATTGATCATATGCTCTTTGCAAAAATGTGGAATAGATAGCAAGAATTGGTTTTTTTCCTTCTTTAGCCAAACCCGCAGCGAAAGTCATACTATGTTGTTCAGCAATTGCAACGTCATAAAACCTATCTGGATTTTTTTTTGCAAAATCATTCATGCCTGATCCCTCTGACATTGCTGGAGTAATCGCCACCAAGTCATCATCGCCTTCTTCAACTTTTTTTGCGAGCCAATCACCAAAAACTTTAGAATATTTTTTTCCATTTGTTTTTTTTGTATTAGCCTCGATTTTATTCAAAGCATGAAATCCAATTGGATTTTTTTCTGCTGGCGAAAAGCCTTTTCCTTTTGTAGTTATTAAATGTAAGAGTTTTGGGCCTTTAAGGCTTTTTAAATTTTTCAGAGTTCTGAGCATCTCATTTAGGTTGTGACCATCCATTGGCCCAATATAATTAAATCCCAATTCCTCAAAAAGAGTTCCAGGCGCCAACATACCTTTGAAGTGAGTTTCTGCTCTTTTGGCAAAGTTTTTGGCAGATGGAATAAATCTTAAGGCTGTTTTTCCTCCTTCTCTAATGGAAGTATAAAATTTACTTACCCAAATTCTTGCTAAATAGTTTGAGAAACCTCCTATATTTTTAGAGATTGACATACTGTTATCGTTCAAGATTACTAAAATATCAGAATCTAAAGAGCCCGCATGAGCTAAGGCTTCATATGCCATTCCAGCGGTCATTGCACCATCGCCAATTATTGCAACATGGCTTTTCTTTGGTTTTGCGATAGCCATACCCAAC
>VMHT01109792.1_pt1 | contig 10702 bp, 12 predicted proteins | sample 4693611 | NCBI WGS metagenome assembly VMHT01 (sample SAMN12280063, study PRJNA550983) | marine metagenome | isolation source: seawater sampled from same location over 5 years 0.02-0.2 micron viral filtrate | place: USA: collected off the coast of southern California halfway between the port... ...
AAAAATCCATCTCTAACAGCATGCCTTAAAAAGTTTTGAATTATATCCTCAGCAATTTTTTCTGTATTTAAATTTCTTTTTTTTAGTTCCTCCGTTTCTCTTATAGAAACACCATCAACCCAATCAAGTGTCATTACATTTTCACTTGTAAAATTCCAATAAATTTGAGGAACTCTAAATCCTACATCATTTTTGGTATTTTCTGAATATTCATTAGCAGCAGCTGCTTCAAATCTAAGATCCATTTCAAGGTTTGTAATTTCTTTCAATAAGAAAACTACCTCAACTAGTTTAAGCCTTTTTGTTTTTTTAACAAAAGATTCTATTAAAAAAGCAAAAAGCATCATTGCATCAATCTCTTCATTAAATATTTTCTTAATTTGAGGTCTTAAGATTTTTATAGCAACATCTTTTATTGTTCCTTCATCATTAATTTGAGCTTTATGAACTTGTGCAATAGAAGCTGCAGCTACAGGCTCGCTTAAGTTTATTATAGAATTATAAGTATCCTCTCCTAAATCATTTTTAATAATTTCTTTTGCTTCTATTAAAGAAAAAGGTGGTAATTTATCTTGAAGATTTTCAAGTTTTCTTGAAAGTTCATCACCAATAATATCAGGTCTTGTAGCTAAAAATTGACCAAGTTTTATAAATGTTGTTCCCATTGACTCAAGAGAACTAGATAGTCTTTCCCCTTCATGTTTATTTAGGTCAACCTCCTTTTTTGAAGAAAAGGAAAATGATAATATATTAAAGAAGATCTTAACAACGAGTGGAGGTTCATGAAATTTTGAAGTTATATTTAATATATCTGACTTTGCAATTTTTCTTCCAATCTTAAATAATGTGATTATTTTTTTTATCATTAGATTTTCCATCCACTGTGAATAGATACTATTCCACCTGATAAATTTCTATATGTACAATTTTTGAAATTATTTTTTGTCATTAGATCAATTAATTCATCTTGGTTAATGAATTTTTCTATACTTTTAATTAAATATTCATAAGGTTCTTTTTCACCAACAACAAGCTTACCAATTGAAGGAATTAGTTTAGAATAACTTTTATAAATCACATCAAGACTTTGATTTTGTATTTTTGAAAATTCGAGACATAAAAAGCGACCACCTGGTTTTAATACACGATAAGCTTCAATTAAGGTTTGATCCAAACTTTTAGTATTTCTCAGACCAAAACTTATAGTATAAAAATCAAAAGAGTTATTTGGTATGGGAAGCTTTTCAGCTCTTGCAAGAATCCAATTTAAATTTTTAAAATTTACTAACTTTTCTTTACCTTTTTTTATCATCCCTTTATTTGGATCAACACATGTAATTTTTCCATTTTTATTTACATGACTTAAAAAAAGTTTAGCAATATCACCAGTGCCACAAGCTACATCAATTAATTTTTGACTTGGTGAAGCATTCATCATATTTATCAAATCTTTTTTCCACAAACGATGAATTCCTAATGACATAAAGTCATTCATTAGATCATATTGATCATAAACCTGATCAAAAACATTTTGGACTAGTCCTTTTTTATTTTGTAGATATTGTTGCATAAAAATAAATATATATTGAATATAATAATAAATGCCAGAATTACCAGAAGTAGAAGTTGTAAGACAGTCTCTTAATAAAAAGATCAAACAAAAAAAGGTTAAAAATGTAATAATAAGAAATAGAAATTTAAGATTTAGGGTTCCATTTAATTTTTCGAGATTTTTAAAAAACCAAAAAATATTAAGAGTCGATAGATTTTCAAAATACTTAATTTTATGTTTATCAAATAAAAGTTATTGCTTACTACATCTTGGTATGTCTGGAACGATTCATATAATTGAAAAAAAGAAAAAAAATTTTTTAACAAACACAAGTTTTTATAATTCACCCACTTTACCTAAAAAACATAATCATATAGAAATAGTTTTTGATAAATTTATACTTATTTATAATGATCCAAGGAGATTTGGATTTTTTGAAATTATTAAAAATTCAACATTATTAAAAAAAAGATTTATACATTTTGGTCCAGAACCATTTCATCTAAAATTTAATCAAAAGTATGTTTTTTCTTATTTGACGAAAAAAGAAAAAAATATTAAAAATTTTTTATTAGATCAAAAATTTGTTTCAGGAATAGGTAATATTTATGCAAGCGAAATACTGTACTTATGTAAAATTAATCCATATAAAAAAGCGCATCTTTTAAAAAAATCAGATCATAAAAAAATTATAGATAATTCAAAAAAAATTCTTAAAAATGCTATAAAAAAGGGAGGATCAAGCATTAGAGACTTTAAAGATTCATTCGGTAAGACAGGTGCCTTTCAGAAAAATTTTAATGTTTATGAAAGAAAAGGTTTAAGTTGCAAAAGACATAATTGTCCTGGAGTTATTCAAAAAAAAATAGTTTCTAATAGATCCACTTTTTTTTGTAATTATTGTCAAAATAATTGATTATTTGATTGACCAATTTTAATTCTCAGGTTATATCGATGCGCTTATGGCAAATACTAAATCTGCAATCAAAAGAATTAGAAGAATATCCAAACAAACAGATGTTAATAAAGCAAGAAAAAGTAAGTATAAAAATGTTCTTAAAAAAATGAATGTTTTAATTGAAGGTAAAAAAAAATCTGAAGCCTTAAAATTCTTACCCAAGTTGAATTCTGAACTTATGAAGGTTGCAAAAACTGGAGTCATAAAAAAACAAAATGCTTCAAGAAACGTCTCGAGAATCACAAAAAAAATAGCAGCCCTATAAAATTTATACTTTAAGTTGATTCAACTTAAAGCATACACTTCATGTATAAGATTGAAGAAGTTATTTACAATATTTAGATTTAGTAAATTAATTTACATTTTTATTCAATCATAAATTTTATTTTAATTTCAATACACAAAAAAAAATTTTGTCAAAGAAATTTTAAATTTTTTTTTTTTTACACAATCGTAGATTTTATTTTTTTTATATTTTAAGAAATTATTTGTTGCAATAATTCTATTATGGTTCTAACTGAACTTCTTCAAACAAAATGAATAACTCAACAATAAATAAAAATTTAAAACAAGAAACTTTAGATTGGAGTTTAATACAATCTGAAATGAAAAATAAATTGGGTACAGACATTTTTGAAAGTTGGTTAAAAAAGATTGATTTAGTTGAAGAATTGAACAATTATTTGTTATTATCTGTTCCAACAAGATTCATCAGAGATTGGATTACTTCTAGATATCTTGATCAAATTTTACAAATAATAAGAACACACAAAAAAGGCATAATAAGGATTGAATTCAAAATATCAGAAATTAACTTTGAATCTGATAAAAAAAAAGATGAAATTCAAAACTTAGAAAGAGCGAAAAATATTTCTTTTATTAAAGATTCGTATCTTCAATACAATCGCATAGATCCAAATAAAAGATTTGAAAATTTTATAAAAGGATCAAGTAATAAATTAGCATATGAAGCATCGCTCAAAGTTTCAGAAAGTATCTCACATTATAATCCACTATATGTTTATGGTGGTGTGGGAATGGGTAAAACTCATCTTCTAAACTCAATTGGTTTAAAATTAAAAAATAACAATAAAGTAATGTTTATTTCAGCTGAACGTTTTATGTATCAATTTGTTAAATCAATTAAAGCAAATGAAATGGTAAAATTTAAAGAATATTTTAGGAATACAGATGTTTTATTAATTGATGATATTCAGTTTATGAATGGCAAAGAAGCTATGCAAGAAGAATTTTTCCATACTTTCAATGCTCTATTGGACAAAGGATCTCAAATAATCGTTTCTGCAGATAGAGCTCCAAACAAGCTATCTAGAATACAAGAAAGAATTAAATCTAGATTTTCAGGTGGATTGGTAGTGGACATTCAAAAACCTGATCTAGAACTTAGAAAAAAAATAGTCGAAAATAAAATAGAGGAGTTAAAAAATTATAATTCAGAAAACTTGAAAATATCAGAGGAGATTAAATCATTTATAAGTTTAGAAATAACCACTAGTGTAAGGGAAATCGTAGGAGCAATAAATAGAATAGTTTCATTTTCAAGAATTTATAATAAAGTCCCAAATTTATCAGAAACAAAAGTAGTATTAAAAGATTTACTTAATTTAGCAGAAAATAAAGTAACAATTGATTTAATACAAACTAAAGTTTGTAAATTTTTTAAAATTAGCAAAAGTGAAATGTTATCATCTCGAAGATCAAGATATTTGGTCAGACCTAGGCAAACAGCAATTTATTTAACGAAGATTTTAACCTCAAAATCTTTACCAGAAATTGGAAGAGAATTTTCTAACAGAGATCATACAACTATAATTCATTCTGTAAAAACCATTGAAAAATTAAAAGAAAAAAATTCAGATATGGTCGAAAATATAGATAAGCTTAAAAATCAAATACTATATAATAAAGAAAATGAAATTTAGTCTTAATCAACAAGATTTACAGCTGGCACTTAATTATTGCCAAGGTGTTATAGAGAAGAGAAGTACTCTCCCAATTTTATCAAATATATTATTAGAGGCTAATAACTCAAATTTAACAATTACTGCAACCGATTTAGATTTAATATTTGTTCATCAAATAGAAAATATTGAAGTAATAGAAGAAGGTAAAACTACAACAACTTCATCAATAATGTATGATATAGTGAGAAAATTTTCATCTGGTAAAAAAATAAATTTAACTCTAAATGATAAAAATAAATTACATTTAGAGTCTGATAAATCAATATTTAATTTAAATTGCATAAGCGCTTCAGAATTTCCACTTACAGATGAAAATTTTTCTCAAAACGAATTTTCAATAAAATCAAAAGATCTTTTAAAACTACTAAATAAATGTAAATTTTCTATTTCAAATGATGAAACAAGACACTATTTGAGTGGGATTTATTTTCATCAGACAGAAGTGAATGATAAAAATTATTTGACAGCTGTAGCTACTGATAGCCACAGGATGTCAATTTCTAAAATAACATTAGAAAATAAAATAGATTTTGAGCCAATAATACTCCCAAAAAAAACAATTTTTCAACTTTGCTCTCTATTAGATAATTATGATGGTGATGTTAAAATTTCAAATATTAAATCTAAAATAAAATTTGAACTAAATAAAAGTATTTTAATTTCAAAATTAATAGACGGTAAATTTCCTAATTATATTCAGGTAATACCAAAAAATAATCAAAAAAAACTAGAAATAAACTTAAAATTATTTTTAGGATCAGTAGATAGAGTTGCCTCTGTATCATTAGATAAAAAAGATGGAGTAAAATTTAATTTATCAAAAGAAATACTGAATTTATCCGTAAATAATACAAACAGTGGAGATGGAAAAGAAACATTAGCCGTGAAGTTTGATCATGATTTAGAGATTAGTTTTAATTCCAGATATCTAATTGACGTTGCATCTCAGCTTGATGGTGAAAAGATCGAACTTTTTTTTAACGATAATGGTTCTCCAGTTTTAATTAAAGATCCAAGTGATTTTGACAGTATTTTTGTTGTTATGCCCATGAAGGGCTAGTTAATTAAATCAAGCTCCTGATAAATATTTTTTTCAAGAATTTTAATAAATTCATCTTTCGATAATCCAGGTTCTATTGGATTAAGTATTGAAATAGTAATTTGCCTATTAGAGGTTTTAACTCCTTTTTTTGGCCAAACAAAACCAGAATTAATCGCTAATGGTTGACAATATATCTTAAGTTCCTCATAAATTCTAGCAGCTCCTTTTTTGAAAGGAGTTTTTTCTGATGGCATAACCCTTGTTCCTTGTGGAAAAATAATTAAAGGCCTTTTCGTTTCATTTATAATTTTTGAAATATCTTTAAAAAAACTCAAATTATCTTTTGTTGTTTTATTTCTATTTATTGATATTGAGCCTATCTTTTTTAAATACCACCCAAAGATAGGAATTTTTAAAAGTTCTTTTTTTAAAATAAAAACTGGTGAATTAAAAATTGTTTGCAAATAAAAAGTTTCAAACATAGATTGATGAGAAGATGCAATAAAAAATTTTTTATTTTGTATTATATTTTCTCTCCCTTTTATAATTATTTTTGTTGATAAAAAAAATTTTAAGCAAAAACTTGACCAAAGTCCCATTATCTTACCCCCCAACAAAACATATTTTTGTGGAAAAAAAAATGTTGGTAAGAATATGATTGAGATTAAAATTATCCCTGTAAAAAAAAATAATGAAAATACGGCACTTCTAAACATTGTTAAAAACTAAATTAAATCTTTAAGATTTTGTCTTTTTTTAATAATTTGGATTTTTGAATTTTTGATTAATAGTTCAATTGGTTTTGGTCTAACGTTGTAATTAGAACTTAAAGACATTCCATAGGCACCAACATCGCATATTACAACTAAATCTTTTTCACTAAGTTTCTGAAATCCTCTTATTGTTGAAAATTTATCGGTACTTTCACAAATTGGTCCAACAAACTCATAAATTTTTTTTGAATTTATTTTGTTTTTTTTTACTGGAATAATTCGATGATTTGCATTGTAAAGCGCTGGTCTCATTAGATCATTCATTGCTGCATCGAGTATTATAAAATCTTTTTTATAACCTTCTTTAATATAAATTATTTTTGAAATTAGAAACCCAGAATTTCCCACAATAGATCTACCGGGTTCAAAAATAATTTTTGAGCTAAATCTTTTTAAAAATTTTTTGATACTAATTGAATATTTTTTCCAATTAAGAGATTTTTGATTATCATTATAATCTATACCCATACCACCACCAAGGTCTATATATTCAAAATGATGATTAGTTTTTTTAATGATTCGCTCCAAAACTTTTAGCATTTTCTCATAAGGTCTATAATCAAGTATTTGACTTCCAATATGTACACTTAAACATTTCAGTTCTAAGTATTTAGAATTTTTTACATATTTTACAAAATCTAAGAATTGTTTTTCAGAAACTCCAAATTTATTTTCTTTTTTCCCTGTTGATATTTGATTTAAAGTTTTTGCGTCTGTATTTGGATTAAGTCTAATTCCTATATTTACTTTTTTTCTTTTAATTTTTGCTATTCTTTCTATTTCTAAAATTTCACTTTTAGATTCTGCATTGATTAACAATATTTTTTTATCAATAGCAAAACTTAATTCATTTGATGTTTTGCCGACACCCGAAAAAACAATTTTATTAGCTTTAATACCAGCCTTTAAAGCTTTCATTAATTCTCCAATAGAAACAACGTCTGCTCCTAATCCTAATTTTTTAATTTCAGATAATATTTTATTATTTGAATTTGATTTTACAGAAAAACAAATTATTGGATTTATTTCTTTAAAATAATTTTTAAAATTATTTATATTTTCTTTTATTTTTTTATATGAATAACAATATAGAGGAGTCGAATATTTTAAGGCTATTTTTTCTATCCCCAAACCGTCAATCAACAATTTGTTTGATTTATCTCTCATAAAGTAACTTTTAAATTGGTGCTACTTTCTCCTGACTTTCCCTCCTTTTCTTTATACAGAGGGTCATTTTTAACACCGCAAGAAACAGTCAATAAAAAGACAAAAATTACGATATATATTTTTTTAATCATATTTATTTTTATATTTCATTATCATTTTTTTGATATTATCAAAAGATGTTCCTCCATAAGATTTTTTTGAATTAACTGAATTTTTTAAGTTTAAAATTTTTAAAGTATCAATTGTTAACTTTGGTTCAATTTTTTTTAACTCTGAAATTGTTAAATTGCTTAGTTTTTTGTGTTTTTTTTCAGCATAATTAACAATTGCTGCAGTTTTTTTATAAGCATTTCTAAAAGTCATCGAATGATTTTTAACTAAATAATCAGCAAGATCTGTTGAAGTGATATACCCTAGCTCAGCAAGATCTAACATTTTTTTTTTATTAGGAGAAAGATTATTTAAAACTTCATTGAAGATTTTCAAACAATTATTTAAAATTTCGTTAGTTTTAAATATAATTTCCTTGTCATCTTGAAGGTCTTTAAAATAAGACAAAGGCAATCCTTTGAGGATTGTAAGCATTGAAAATAAATTACCGTATACTTGTCCAGATTTTCCCCGCAAATATTCCAATAGATCAGGATTTTTTTTCTGAGGCATTATAGAGGATCCTGTAACTATTTTGTCTGATAGATTAATTAAGTCGAAACCATCTGAATTCCATATTATTAACTCTTCAGAAATTCTTGAGATATGCATCGAACATACAGATGAGCTATACAAAAAATCTACAACAAAATCTCTGTCAGACACAGTGTCAATCGAGTTGTTTGTTGGTTTCTTAAATCCCAATTTTTTTGTTGTATAATGTCGGTCTATATTAAAAGAGGTTCCAGATAAAGCTGATACACCTAATGGATTTTCATCTAAATTTTCTAAACTATTTTGAAATCTTTTTTTATCTCTTTCAAACATTTCTACATATGCCATAAGATAATGTCCAAATGATATAGCTTGTGCATTTTTAAGGTGTGTAAATCCTGGCATGATAGTTTCAATATTTTTCTCTGCAACTTTCAGAGTTGTTTTAATTATTTTGTTTAAATTTATGATTATTTCATTTGTGGCTGACTTCATCCAAATTTTCATATCAGTAATAACCTGATCATTTCTAGATCTTGCAGTGTGGATATGGCCGGCTTCTTCACCAATAATCTGGAATAATCTTTTTTCAATATTCATATGAATATCTTCGTATTTTTTATTAAACTCAAATTTATTTTTTAAAATTTCTTTTTCAATTTTTTTTAGTCCATATAAAATCTTATTTTTTACTTTAAATGAAATAATTTTCTGTTTTAAAAGCATTTCAACATGAACTTTAGAAGCCCTTATATCTTCTTTATATAAAGTTTTATCGATATCAATCGAGGTACCGACTTTTTGGAAAAGTCTTGAAATATCCTTTTTAATTCGTGTGTTCCAAATTGCTCGGTTGTTTTTATTTTTTGCCATGATAATTAATTATACCTATTTAATATGAGATTTTTAATAATATTTCTTTTTTTCTTACCTAATTCTTTTGCAGAAGAAGTTAAAGACATTAAAAATCTTATAATTAATAAAGAATTGAAAGAATACGATAATTTAACATTTTTAGACGTAAAAAATAATCAACTAAATTTGAAAGATTATCGTGGGAATTTGATTTTAATAAATTTTTGGGCAACTTGGTGTGCTCCATGCAAAGAAGAAATGCCATCTTTGGACTCATTAACTACTAAAAAAAATCTAAATAATTTAAAAGTGTTTCCAATCAATATAGGTCAAGATAATAAACAAAAAGCCTTAAATTTTTTTGAAGATCTTGATATTAAAAATTTAGAAGTTTACTTTGACTCTCCAACAACATTAGCAAAAAAATTTGGATTAAGAGGTATTCCCACATCAGTCTTATTTAATAAAAAAGGACTTGAGTTTGCTAGAATTGTTGGCTCGATAGATTTTGAAGACAAAAAATTTATAGAATGGCTAAGTAGTTATAATTAATTTTTAAAAAAATATGCAAAACCAACCAAAGCAATTATTGCTATAAATTGTAATAAAACTCTTAATTGCATTAATTTATTAGAATATTTTTTACTTGTTTCTCCACCTTTAAACAAGGTACCAATACCAAGTATGAGAACCAGACCCACCGCAATTAACAAAGTTATAGATAATATTTTAACAATTATTCCAGATATCATATTTGTATTGTAGGTTGTTTTAAAAATAAAAAAACATAATTCATATAGTATGACATTTTGTCTAGACTCAATCATCCTAAAGCCAGAAGATAATGCTGAAATTAAGAGTGCAATTATTTTACTTCATGGCTATGGAGGTGATGGAAATGATATAAGCATGCTATCATTAAATTGGAAAAGACATTTACCCAATACAGTTTTCATTTGTCCAAATGGCCACGAGATTTGTCCTATAAATCCATCAGGTTATCAATGGTTTGATTTAACAAAAGATGATCCAAAATATATTTTGGAGCAATCTATTAAAGCTGAGGAAAAACTGAAACAATTTATTTATGAAGTGAAAAAAGAATTTAATTTAAAAAATAATAAAATTTGTTTATCAGGATTTAGTCAAGGTTGTATGATGTCAATAAACTTGGGCCTAACATCTGATGAGGAATATAACTGTATTATTGGTTTTTCTGGTAAGATAATTAATGAGGAAAATCTTAAATATAGAAAAAAAATTTCAACAAATACACTTTTGATTCATGGAGATTCAGACCAAATTGTCCAACCCAATTACATGTTAGAGGCAAAAGATTTTTTTATAAGAAATAATGTCTCAATCGAAACTCATTTAATCAAAAACTGTGACCATAATATTCCTATGGAGGCATCAAGTATAGCATTAAATTATATTTTAAAAAAAATTTAATTTTTGCTTGATATTGAAATAATTTTTTTTTTAAGTTAAGGTTTATTTATGAATAATTTTTTTGAGCAAGATGTTTCATTAGAGAAATGCCCCGCATTAGTTTTGAATGCAGATTATAGGCCATTAAGTTATTACCCATTATCCTTATGGTCATGGCAAGACACAGTTAAATCAGTTTTTTTAGATAGAGTTATAATTGTAAGTAATTATGATAGAGTAGTGAGGAGTCCATCTTTTAATATGCAGTTGCCAAGTGTTATTGCTTTAAAAGAT
>VMHT01212286.1_pt1 | contig 10702 bp, 20 predicted proteins | sample 4693611 | NCBI WGS metagenome assembly VMHT01 (sample SAMN12280063, study PRJNA550983) | marine metagenome | isolation source: seawater sampled from same location over 5 years 0.02-0.2 micron viral filtrate | place: USA: collected off the coast of southern California halfway between the port... ...
AACTGAAATGCTGCGCCAGGGTTGGCAATTCTCCAGTTTGGTTTGCTGCCTACGTCCAGAGCTGACCATTCTTTTACTGTTGTAGTGCCTGGCGTGAGGCTGGCCCCATTTACAGGTTCAACGTTAGTGCCGCTGACAGAGTATTCCCAGCCAGTTCCATAGGTTTCACTGACAATTGTTTCAGTGACATTACTGGTGGTTTCTGTATGGCTCGTCATTGAGCCAGTTGAAAAATTGGGCACCACTGGAACGCTTTGGGCTGGTTTAGCAAGAGAAAAAGCCTCGCCAACTAGCCCGCATAAAAGCAGCAGTAGAACACGCATCAATCGATTGTCAGTTCGGTCACGATTTGGCCAATCGCAAGGGTATTCGCTCCACCAGCTGTAACCGTGATTGCTCCAGTTGGTGCGACCGTACCTGCTAGGTCTCCTGCGGTTCCTGGTGCAGTGGACTGCAGGCTAGAGAAGTTAGGCACAGCGCCTGCAGTTATGGCTGATGTTGGGACGGCGTCACCTTGAGTGTATGACTGACTAAAACTAAAAGCGTTGCCAGGTGTGTCCTGGGTTACAGCGATAGTGCCAGGATTGTAAACGCCGCTAGTAATAGTGCCAGTGGAAATAGTGTTCGCTGTAGTTCCGTCGGTAGTGTCAACGCCTGAACCTGAAATGCTGAATGAAGAGCCAATGCGATTTGCTGTAGTCATCGCACCACCAACCTGAAGCTGAACAGAGCTTTGGATTTTGTGGCTGATGTCGGCTTTTGCTGCTGGGCTAAGAGCCAGCAAGGTGATCAAGGGCAGAAAGCGTTTCATTTTGGTGGCTCCTTTGAATCAATCTTAGACAGCTGCTTTTTTTGCTGACCATTTGATTTGCGCTCAATGCCAAAGGAAGCCATTGACCCGGTAAGCAATGAGGCAACAAAAGTATTGTCCATTTTCATTTCGGGGAAAATCCCTAGATACGAAACAGTTAAAAGTGTTGCGGACCAGAACAACACAGCGCATTTCACAAGGTCGGCAATTGCTATTCCTTCTTTGTCTTGGCTTTCTTGACTTTCTTGCGGTTCTGCCATGATGGGATCAGTGCCAAGGTCGAAGCATGGTTGAAGTTTGGGCCGCTGCAGCTGGTGCGTCAATCACCGTCGCCGGTCTTGGCATTACAGGATTGAAACAACAGAGCCTGCAGGGGCGTGATTCGTTAGTGCGTCTGACGACTGCTGTTGATGGCTTAAGCAGGCAGCTTGACGTGCTACATACCGACATCAAAAGCCGGGATCAAGAGGTCTTTGCAAGGCTCAGTGATTTGGAGCAGGCAGTGGCACGACTGGAAGGCCACGCAAACCGGAATTAGACTTTTTGCAGTTGAGTAATCCCAATGTTCTTGATCCTAAAGCCAGTTTTTTTTAGGTTTTTGCGGTCTGAAAGCTTAAAGCGCTTAGTTGTAGATCTAGTCAAGGCATACGCCAAGCGTTCTGACAACACAGTGGATGACGGCATTGCGGCATTTTTAGAAGCAAATTTATTTCCGCAAGTCGCCCAAAAGTGATCCGCAAACGCGTCATTTTTGCAGTGTTCATTGGGCTGATGTCGGCTTTGGCTGGAATCTTGCTGTCTGCCGCTGGCTTGGTTTATTACACAGGTTTTCTTGATGGCACCAAAGGCTGTGACACGGCAGGATTGGCGCGATGACGCCTCGCCTTGGGAACCTAATGAGCCTTGCGTTGCTCCCCTTTTTTGCCTTTTTCCGCTCTGATAGCCCGCATCAACTTGCAGCAATCAAAGAGCTAGAGGACGCGTTGCCTGAAGAGTTGTTGGCTGAGGACGCAGCATGGTTTGAAGCGTGGAAAGCTAGTGGGATTGCTCAGAAGGCGGTTGTTCCTTATTTCCACCAATTAGATTTTGACCACAAGGGATATAGACGTTGTTTAGACGCATCAGCGGCAATGTTGGCTCTTATGTACGGCAAGGTGAAAACCGCAGAAGAGTATGGGGAGGTGCGCAAAAGATTTGGCGACACCACCGACGTGTTAGCCCAAGTGAGGACACTAAGAGAGCTTGGACTTCACGCCGAGTTCAGAAATGATGCTGATGGAGCATTAGTCGAAGCAGAGATTGCCAGCGGTCGCCCTGTTCTTGTGGGTTGGTTACATAAGGGCAACATGCTTCGGGGCGAACCACCGATGTGTGATTCTCAATCTTGTGGGCATTGGAGTGTAATTGTCGGTTTCGAGGGTACGGAATCAACGGGAGATTCTGCTTATGTGCTTCATGACCCTATGGGCGCACCACGTATTGAACGCGGTGGGCATAAAACGCGCTATGGCGGTAAAAACGTCAGGGTGCCCCGTGGAACGTTCAATCAACGTTGGCAAGTCGAAGGCCCTAGCTCTGGCTGGGTCATCCTTGTAGATGATGAATGATTGGGGCACTGCGCATGGTTCTCGCGCCATGAACTAATTAGCAGGCCGGGTGCCCCTGGCAAGCCTGACTGACCCGCCAATGAAGGTGGGAAGCCCAACGGTACACAGAACAAAAGCAGATGGCAGCAAAAGAGTTCAGACGTGCAAACGCATTAAGCGTGACCTACCGCAAACCACGCGAAGGCCCCCCGAGCTATCTGGTGTGGGTGCCACATGCGAGTTTTATCTGCTTGACCCGACAGGACGTGCTTAAGGCAGTGAAATGGCCAAAATACACACCAACCGGCTCAGCGTTACGCGAGTGGATGGACGAAATGGAGTGCGTTCCAGCTTTAAGCCTGCAGCCGGCCCCACTGACAAAAATTGAAGGCGGGTTAGAGGATTGAACCCCTATTGGCTGTGGTCATATTTTGTCGCGTTCTATAGCACGGTGGTTGTTGGTTGTGCGCAACCTGTCAACTGGAACAACTGTTGGCCGCCGGACTGGCTAATGCACAGCGTGCATGATTACATACGGGCACGGGCTCCTTACTCCGAGGAGCGCAAAGTTCTTCAATCCCTGAAAGCCAATGAGCTGGAACTGGATGAGCGTCAGACAAACGCTAGAGGAAGAGCTAACCCTTGAGCGTCAGATTAGATCAATTCATGACGTGGAAGATGTCCACACGTTGCATGAGTTGTGCAGCGCACTCACTCGCCAGGCTTGGCATCAATCAAAGCTTTTGAGTCAGGCAGTAAAACGGATTGCTGAGATTGATTCTGATGAGTTGATGCGTTCCGTTTGATCGGTTGTTTTCGTATTTTCTCAACCGCTTCTAGCAATTCGGTGTAGTGTTTGTCTTTGGCCTTAGAAGGCGAGAAAAACTCGCCCTCCAAAACCATGCCCATACCTTCAAGCGCATAGAACGCTTCTAGTTCAGGGCTTGCCATCAGAACGGAATGTCGTTGTCGTTGCTGCCTTGGAGTGTTCCAGGCATCGGGCAGCCTTGTGGTGCAGCTGGTGGGGTCAGTGCAGCCGGGGCAATGCTGCCATACCAACCATCGTCATCGGTTGCGCCGTCCTTTGCGTTGTGGCTGACATTGATGCACTTAACTGACTTGGTTTGCTTAGCAGCAAAGTCCCAGACGTTCATGTCTTTGTGCTTGCTGGTGTCATCCGCAAGGGTCATCAAATACTGCGCATACGCTGCAACAGATTCGACGGGAATCTTGAGCACGAGCCTTTTGCCGTTGGGCTTGTATTCATGATCAGGGCCGTTTTCATAAACGCTCCATTTGCCGTTAACGGGCAGTGCTGCGATGTATTCAGACATTGTTGTGTAGATCAGGAAAGATTGAATTTGCTAGCTCGTAGGCCAGCACGTCGTGGAGCCTGTAGCGGATCACCGGTATTCTGGGACCGTACGCAAGTTGAGACACTTTGTAAAACACAGGGCCAGTTCCGTGTTTGCGATACCTGGCCAGCGTGCTCGTGTGTTTGTTCCACCGTTGCGCTAACTGCTGTTCAGTGAAAAAGGGTCCGGCGTAGTCCGGGTCATACTGATATTGGGTCATGATTTTACGTTGGAAAATTCAACGGCTCTAGCTTTTGCTTCGGCAAGTTTTTTCAACAGTTGTTCGCGTTGATCGTGATTAAATTCTTTGCTCTGGCGAATGTGGACTTCAACCTTTGGCCAGTCAGTCGCGGCATCTAGTTGAGCAATGCGATGCGTCCAGCGGAACAGCGGATCTTTGTCCATCTCTGCTTTAGTAGCAACTTGCCGCTTGTATTCAGCGGACGGTTCTGGCTTAGCTGGGGTTGACTTGTCCGCGCTGTTATCTTCAACATTGGCTTGCTCTTTGTCATAAAGGGCTAAACCAAACTGATTGCCAAAGGTCATCAGCGCACGCTTGCGGGCATCTGTTTCGGCTTCTTTAACGGCTGATTCGTGCTTGTCTCCTATGCTGCCGGCGCGTCCATGGCCAGCGCCCCAACCTTCGCGGCTAATGCCTTCAACTGTTACGCGCACCTTTGCGGTGTAGCTGACAGTACCTTCCATACAGACGCACTGCATTTGGAGTGTTTCACTGGTCCAACCGCCAAAGCCAAAAATACGGTTTGCTTCTGCAATTGCGTGCCAGCCCTCAACAAAAGAAAGCTGTCTGTTCCCAGCACCCGAGCGGCTTTTAACGTTTTTGCGGTCAAGAGGTTTGGCTAGCTCGTTTGTCTGGTCTTTTGAAAAGCTCATGATGAAAAAGCCCAAGAGGGCAACGAAAGGGTTTGCGGTTTGTTTGGCGTGTAACCCGGCCAGCTATTAGCAGCGAGGCAGAAGGCCACAGTGTCTAATGCTTTTTTGCGTAGCCATCGGCCTTCAGCCAAGGCGTCGTCGTCTAATTCGTAGATTCCAACTTGATAAGGCGGCTCACGCTCGACAACTACAAAAGTAAAAGTCTTTGCCTGCGTTAGCTCTAGATAATGCGCTGCCTGCAGATAATATTTAAATGAGGCGATTTGCTTTGTAAATGCGGCAGGGCTTGCGCCATTGAGCCCAACAGTTTTTAGGTCAACAACTCTGTCACCATCAAACCAATCAAGCTTGCCTTTGACCTTAAGACCGGTGCCTGCATCTTCCCCATACACAGAAACCTCAGGTTGACCATTAATTAGCAGTTTGCTTGCTAAGGGATGATTTAAGATTGCTAATCTGGTATTATGCGCTTCAATATATTGCATTTTCGTAATTGGCTCAAGGCCATCATCTTCTGCAGCTTTGACAGCAGCCTTTCCTGCTTTTGTGTTTCGCGGGCCGCAAACAACATAGGTTTTGTCAAACTTGTCAGGCTCTAAAACAGCCATGTGGTCAATGGTCCCGCTTTGCATAGATGCGGTTGGCTTTTTGCGGTGGCCGCCATTGTGCTTCATCTCCCACAGCAGTTGCGGACAATCAAGAACAGTCTTTAAATCACTTTGACTGTAAGCAGGATCATCAAAATAGTTTTCATCTCCATATTTAAATTGCGCCATCAAAACTGCTCCTTTTCAAAAAACTTGCTGCCAGGGCCGTAAACACTTTCTATTGCTGGCCACGTTCTAAGAATCTTTGCAACATTTTCAGGTGTAGCAAGCAAGCCAGCAGTTGCAATTTGGCGTTCAAATGAACCGCCATGGACTTGACAGGCCCTAAATGTTTGGATGATTTCGTTTTGGGTCATTTTGCGTTTAGTCTGAGTGCGGGCAAACTCTGTTTCGGCCAGGGGTGGTTGTTGCACAGGGTTTGTCCTTTTATTTATTGAGCTGTTCGCAAGCGGCTTGAACGCCTAGACGGCAGTCGCGCTCAGTCATCTGCGTGAGCGTGCCAGTCAAGGAAATCCAAAACGCACCGCCTAGTGAAGCCAACAGGCTGCAGGTAAAAAGCGGTGCTATCCAGCACGGCAAAGATTGTGATTGGTAGAGCTTGTTCATGGGGTGGTTTTATTATCTGAGGTCAGTATGGGCCTGATTGCTACCCTTGTGCGGGGGACTAGACCAGAAATCAGATTGTCACAGTTCATCGTTAATCACCCACACAAACGCCCCGCGTCCAGTGCGTGTGTCCCGCTTCAGGTCATTGCCATTAAGCCCCTGCTTTTTGACAATGAAAGGCGGCTCGCTTTTGGCAAGATCGCGAAATCGTGCGCTGCAGGTTTGGTGCGGCATACCCAACGCAACTTCTGCCTCATCGCAGGTCATCCCGTTGGGGCTGTTTCGAATGCAGCGGAGCACTTCAGAGCACAATCGATTGACTTGTGGCTTGATGCTTTCGGCAGCATCGCGGCTGGTTGCCGTGCCGTTGTGTGGTGCTGTTGCGTAGTTAAACATTGGTCCAAAGTCAGAAAGTGAACCGTTCATTTGATTAAAGCGAAAGATTGTTTTTTGCCGATATTTTGAATTGAGCTAATGTGCCGGCAAATTCAACGCCGGTTTTTACATGCCTGGCGTAATAAGTCCGGCTTACGTTTTCACCGTCAAAAGCCCAAACCAACCAGCCTTGCTCTTTAAGCTTTTTTCTTAGCTGGCCAATTGTGTAATCCACAGTCTTTGCCACGTTGAAGTTTTTGATAGTAAGCACGCCCAAGAGCAGTGAGGCCCCTGGTTTTGCCAGTTTCAAACGCCTCTTGAGCATCGGCCTTTGCTTGGTTCTGTATGCGCTCCCAGCTATCGCCGGTGATGCGGTATCTAAGGTTCATCAAAAAGGAGCCACAACGGTTTTCTTGACGTACTGCCCAGCAGCAATCGCAGATTGAACCCAGCCGTTCAATTCAGCCTCGTCAGTGGTCCAGTCGAGAACACCAAGAGAGGGGATCTCAAACTGCCAGCAAGGCGTGTGCTCTGGCTGGTTGTCTTCCCACTCGTCCTGCATGGCTTCGTAGCGGGTTGTTTCGTGGAAGTAAAGCATCGGGGTGGTTGCTTGAACTGATTGAAGTATGGCCCTGCCTGCTAGCCCTGTGCAGGGGATCAGGACACTTTTGCTATTGGCACCCTGCGCAGGGTCTAATTCACTTTCAGGTCTCGGGGTATTCGATGTTTTTTGGTGGCGTGGTGTTTTGGATGTAGACATCAATTCGCTGTTGCACTTCAATCAACAGACCACGCAGCTTGCGCATTCGTTCCAAGCGACCAGCCTTGCCCCAAGTCCTTTGCGCGGCTGCGGGTGACATGGCAAAACGGTCATAACCTGCCCAAAACTCGGCATAGTTGTGCATCACGCCGCTGTGTTCGGCCTGATCCATCAGCTTTTTGTTTAGGCCGGTCAGACCGGTCAGCAGGTCAGGCAATGGCTGCGCAAGATCGCCAACAACCTCTTTGACCTTTATCTGGCCAGAGTCAGTGTCATACCACTTGCGGCTAGGTGACTTGCGCTCACTGATTTCTCCGCGACCGCTGGTGTCTTCTTGGTCACCAACGTGTTCATCTTTTGGCGCGTCGGGCTTGTAGTCCACCAGCTTTTCTTCAGCAGCTTCTGCTTCTGCCAGTCTGGCTGCGTGCTCTTCCGCACGTTTGACAGCTTCAAGCTCACGGCGCTGAGCGATCCATTCGTTGATCAGTTCATCAACGTGTGAGGGGTACTTGATTGTCTTGCTAGCAATGCCCTGGAGCAATTCATCTTTGCGATCGGCAAAGTCATTGCAGACTGTGCGAATGCGCTTCAGCATGTCTGCTTTCAGCTCGCCAGTTGCCTCGTAATAGAAATCAGCAACCTCGCGAAGATCAGCATCAAAGCTGGCGTAAATCTCAAGCGTGGAAGCGCCAATGCCAAGTTTTTTGGCTGCCTCAAGAGGCAGGCCCACCGTAACGTCCGTTACGTTGGAACCCAAAAGAATTGCAGCGGCATTGTTGGCCTGAACCCAGCGGTTCACAGTCATGCGGTTGCCGTTTTCGGTCATGGTCTGCAGGCGGTCACCAAAATGACCAGCGCGTGCACCATCCCAAAAACGACTGCCACCACGATCAGCTCCATGTAGACCGCCATTGGCTTGATCTTGACCGTCAAGCATTAACTTCAGGCGGATCACTTCATAGCGATAGCTCGCCTCTGCAGCACTAACGGTGACGGCTGCCTCTTGCAGCTTGCCGATCTGGTCAAGCTCTTGAGTGCTGTACTGGTCAAGCACGCCAGGTGCATAAGCACCAGAAAGCGAACCAACCTCAGGTTGCGTTGAAAGTTTGGACATTGGTAAGTTGGCGGCGGATAGATGGGAGGGCCGGAAGGCCCCCCTTTTTTTGTAATCAGCTAGCGAGGTTGGTCAGATGCTCCTGTTGAACTTTCAGGTTCTCAAGCTTTTTGCGGCTGACTTCCGCGTCAGTAGGCCAAACCCCACGCTCAAGGCTGAAGTGATCGCAGATCAAGTCAGTTACCTTTTCAATGACTCTTGTGTTGAGGGCCTTTGCGCTAGTGCGCTCTGACTCTTCATCGATGATGTCGGGCGCTTGCTGACCAATACTTTGAATCAGCGTCTTGATGGTGTCGCCATCAAGTTTGAACGCTTCTACCAACGTCTTTTTGTGAGTTGGGGAAATGCGCGTGGCCTTTGTCCAGCTGCTCTTGACGCGGTCCCAGATATAGGACTGGTCACCGGTATAGCTCTCAGCAAGAGCCATGGATGAACCAGTGGCGATCACGTCAGCGAATTGGCCTTGAGTTGCATTGATGCGCGTCGCGACCAGATTGGAAAGGTCATCGATGTTGACCATTTTTTTGGTCAGCTCGTAACTCTTCAGCTCAATTGCTGGCTGCTTGCGTGACTGTTGGCCGTTAGCCAAAGTCATCATCATTGTGTACTCAGACTTGTTGCGAGCAATGGTTTTATCAACCCAGATGGGTTGCTCCATCACAAGTTCCCAGTCAACACCTGCAGCAGTTGCAAGGATTTGCCAAGCGAAGTTGCGGTGACGACCGCTTGCGTTGGCAGGACGCTCGGGTGCTGAATCATCGTCTTGTTGAAAGTAGACAATGACAGGACGTTCGCCAATCTTGCCAACAGCATCTTTGGCAATGTCGCTGTTTTTCTTATGGCGAATCATTCCATACTCACCAAAGAGCAGACGCTCAATAGCGGTGGGGTCGATGCGCTGCACACCCGGATCATTGATTCCGAGTTCTGAAAGTTGCGCCATGGTCATGACGTGCTGATCACCCTTAGAGAAGGGAGTGAATTGCACGCGATAACAGAAACGATGATTTCTGCAGGAGCTTTGGATCGTGATTCGCTGCTCTTCGGTGATTTCAGCGCGGGCACGCTCAATCAACGCATTAAGGGCAGTTTCGGCACGGAAGTCGTACCGCTTGCCATTTACGGTGGCCATGAATTTTGAACCCTTGGATAGATGGGAGGCGACTCACCCGCTGAGTCGCTCCGAAAGCATATCCCAAATCAAATAATTAGCAAACAACTCAGCGGATGAGTCGCACGTGCCTTTTAGTTGGCTCCCTCAATCTTGATCAATCCCCCTCAAAGGTCGCCAAATCAAACGCCGGTAAAACCGATAAAACCGCTGCTTTAGAAGAACGGAACTGTCCCGGGCCGGCAGGTTATGGCAACTCCTCGACCGTCACAAATGCACCGGGTCTTTCCCCTGGAACGCAATATCGCTGCGAGGCGTGAAGCTCCACCACAAGGCAGTCGTCGGCATACGCAGCGCCGCTCAGGCCATCAAGTAGCGATCTCGCGCACTTATCAACATCGTTGCGTTTAACCGTGTAGTGCTGCCGGTAAGCCTTGCTAGCCAGCCCTTTTGCGGTTAGATGCGACCCAGGCCGCAGAAACCTGAACTCAGCTGTCACCTTGCAGGCGCGATTAATCAGCGGCTGTCGTGCAGCAAGAGCCTCTGATCTGACGGCATCAAGCCAAGGGCCAACGCGCTTTGACGCTTCACGCATCCCGTAACGCGTGCGAACCTTTGACCCTTGCGGTGCGGGCTCGATCCCTTGAATGTCGATCTCGTACCGGATGCAATCCATAAAAAAACGGGGTCACCACAACCCCGCAATGCCCCTTTCGCAAATGTCCTTTGCAAACCAATTTTAAACCATGTCATTTCTTTCGCAAGGTGTGCCCTTCACAGCCCTGCCATCAGCCCTACGGGGAAAACTTCAACCCAATCAATTAGCTGTTCTCTGGGTCATCCAAACCTTCACAGGATCTAATGCGAACTGCTGGCCAAGTCTCAAAACGATCGCGGATGGTGCATGTGTCTCTGTTCGCACTGCTCGCGCTGTGCTTGGCCAGCTTGAATCAATGGGCCTGCTGCAGCGTGAAAGGCGCTTCACCGACCAAGGGCACAGCTCGACCAACCTTTACCGAGTAACCGTCAACCACCTGGCAAACACCCCAGAACCTAGTTTTGATGGGGCGGCAAAATCTGCCCCTACCCCGGCACCATTTGCCGCACCCCCCGGCAGGATATGCCTCCCCCCCCGGCAGGAGCTGCCGCCAGAACTAAATACAAGAGAACTAGATACAGAAGAACTAAATAACAGCCATAAAGCTGCAAAAGGCCCAAAACGCGACAAGCCGGCCTACTCCGAGGAGTTCTTGGCCTTTTGGCAGCGGTATCAAAAAATCAAGAAGCGAGCATCAGGCCAGTCGAAGCCCAAGGCGTGGGCTGAGTACAAAAAGCTCGCCAAAGGCCCTCAGAAGGCCCTAGAAGGCGCTTTGATGGCCGCGCTTAAGGATCAGGCCATAGCGGAGCGGAACGGCGGCTTCGCGAGCCCTTTCCCCGATTGCTTCAGATGGCTCCGTGATGGCCGTTATGAATCCTTTCTGG
>VMHT01097427.1_pt1 | contig 10700 bp, 13 predicted proteins | sample 4693611 | NCBI WGS metagenome assembly VMHT01 (sample SAMN12280063, study PRJNA550983) | marine metagenome | isolation source: seawater sampled from same location over 5 years 0.02-0.2 micron viral filtrate | place: USA: collected off the coast of southern California halfway between the port... ...
ACCTGAAGTATCAATACGCATTCTTTCTGCATCATTTGTAATTATAGCTAAATTATGATTTGATGAAGTTCCTACAAAGCCACCATCGGTTGTTACATAAAACCTAGCTGTTTGTGTTCCATTGCTAGTTTCATAAATACCACCATTAGTGCCAGTTAAATCTAAAACTGTATAACCTGAAACTGCTGTAGGACTACTCGTTCCAATTCCAACATTTTCACTACTATCAATAGTTATAGCAAGAGCATCTGCATTATCATCAATACCTGTTGAAGTAAAACCTGTAAGCGTACCAACACTTGTTATATTAGGTTGTGCTGCTGTAGCTAAAGTTGCTACTAAAGTACCTGTAACAGTTGCACCAGTATTACTTGTTTGGAATTTTGTAGCGTTGTTGTAATTTAATGCAACATGGCTGTCTGTTGGCATATCTATAAAAGTTTCATCACCAGCAGCGTTCATTATTTTTACGCTGTCGCCTTGGATTAATAAATTACCAGTACCACCATCTTTAATAATACTGTGAGATCCAGAGTGATAAATCTCTAAATCATCGCCAGTTCCAAAGATAGCTTTTGCATTGTCATCAAAGTTTGCTGAAGCAAATTTGACATTGACTGCTGTACCAGCAACCGCAAAGATTGCATCAAGAGCATCTAAGTCTGCATTAATTTTTGTTCCCCAGGTATCGGTTGATGCTCCTACTTCTGGTTTAGTTAAGTTTAAATTCGTTGTAAATGTATCTGCCATAATTTATTCCTATTTATGCTGCTATGTCAGTCCAATCTGTACTTGTTGCGGACTGATCTGTCCAAGTTGTTGTAGCTGGTGTTTGATTCGTATAGTCAGTTGTTGCTACAGTCTGGTCATTCCATTTTAAACCACCTAACGCAGAAAAACCACTTGTTTGTGCAATAGTAGATGCGCCAGAAATTTTAAGACCACCAAGACCTGTCATAGCACTTTCTTGTGCAATCGTAGCAGAACCACTTAAAACCATCTCTGGTGTAGCTGTTATTGCTGATGTTTGGTCTATAGATGCTTGGCCTAAAGCTATACGCACACCAGCTGCGGTAAAGCCTGTTGTTTGGTCTATTGAGGCAACGCCATCAAGAACAATTACTCCTGTAGCGGTTACACCAGATGTTTGGTCTATAGATGCTGCGCCAAGTTTTACAACCTCTCCTGTTGCAGCAAATGCAGAAGTTTGTGCAATGGTTGCTTCACCTTTATCAATCTGCCTTCCTGTAGCAGCAAAACCAGATGTTTGATTTATGGATGCAGAGCCTAGTTTAACAACCTCTGCGGTTGCAGTTACACCACTCGTTTGCGCAATCGTAGCTGATCCTACTAATACTAAAGTACCAGCAGATGTAAATGCGGAAGTTTGGTCAATGGATGCAACTGCCTTTAGTGTAAGGCTGCCAGCTGCACTTAGACCAGATGTTTGAGCTATGGTTGCGGATGCAAACTCGTATTCAGGAGTACCGTAATCGGCTATCCCGTAATTAAGTTGACCATAGCCAATCGTGGCCATGCTATTACGCTAGAGTAATATCTAAATCGCCAGCATCAAATCTAAATACATCTCCACTTGCAACAGTTTTAGATGCAGTTAATGCTGCCCAACCTAATAAATTACCACTAGATGCGGCATCAAAGACTCCACAATGCGTTACAGTTCCCCACGCACCAGTTGAAGTTGCGAACTCAACCGCAGCTCCGTTAGTTGCTTGTGTAGGTGATGTTCCACTTACTGTCATGTCAGGCATACTCTTACGAGCATAAGAGCCACCAGAACATTCAGTACCGCCACCTGTATCAGATGGTGCTGCTGTAAATAATCCAACATATAGTGTTGTTGGTGCAGTATAAGCAGTTCCACCAAACACATGGTTTAATACTTTATCTTCTAAATAATCAGTAAATCCAGCCATTCTATTCTCCTTTATTAATTACCGTAATGGTAATTTCTTTTCTGTTTTTTTCCGTAGGTTCTTCTTCTCATCATTAAAGATCCTTTACCAAATGCAGATTTTTCTTGTGCTAATCTCATTTCTTCCAACGCCTTTTCAAACTGTTGGGTAAACATTGGTATTCTTTCATCTTCCATTAAATAAATAGAAGCGTGTTTTAATGCACCATATAAATACACATCTGGGTGTGATGCAGATACAAAGTTACTTGTATTTGAATCACTCAATGCAGATATTTTAGCATAGTAAGTAAGTTGTAGGGTATATGAACTGTCAGGAGATGGTGCTAACTCTATTGAGTCATCTACCATTGCGTAATAAATAGGTTGGCCTGTTGAGTTGTTGTTTGCTTTTCTATAGACATCTAGTGATTCTATAGATTGTTGAAATAAAGGACTGAAGTTATTTGCTGTAATTTCTATATTAATTGCTTCTAACCAGTCTGATGGAACTGTTAAATATTGTGAGTCAGCAGTAGCAGTTGCTCTTTTTATCATGTCTTTGCTTCGCAATCTTCTGTTAAGCTCTGCTTCAACATTATCTATAAATGTATCAATATCAGATGTTAAGTCTGATCTATTAAGATAATTTGCTATTGATGTTTTAAGTTCTGAATATGTCATACTTTTCCTTGCCAGGTTCTAAACACTTTATTATCCGAGTTGTTTAGCCACTCTTTCCATTTTGCTGAATCTTGCGACCAACCCTCTCGTAATGCTTTCTGCCAAATTACCATCGGTACTTCAGCTATGTGTCGCATATCTTTTCCAGGCGTTATTGTATTGTCCCTTAGTTTCTTGACATGGTCAATAACAGGTGCAACATCTTGGGTTGTGTGATAAACCAGTTTGTCATCTTCAGTAATAAATTCTGATTTATAACCAGTTTTATGATCTGTGATTGTGCGCTTTGTTGTCATCTAAAAAAGGGGTGAGTTTAACCCACCCCAAGATAATCTAACTTATGAAGTTGTTAAATCAGCTACGAGTCCATGAGCAGCTTCGTTGCTCACCTCTAAACCGTATTCAACTACTAACATTTTAGTTTCAGCATCACCTATTGTTGAGATGTCAACTGTTTTGAAATCTCTTAGGAATGATACTTTTGCAAAGTCAGGATCTACTAATAGTAATGTTCTTTCTCTACTAAAGTTAGAAGGTACTATTTTAAGCTCACCAAAATCTGATGCGTAAATAGAAACAGAAGCCTCTACTGTGTTTGCATCAATCATTTGTCTAGCTGAACTTCTACCTGTGAAACCAGAAATTACTTGCTTGTTTACAGGGCCGCATATTGCCATTGAAGGCTCGCCACCGTTTGTGAAACAAGATTGTAATACTGCTTTAAGTAAAGTTTCAGTTAAAGCTCTTTGAGTTCCATCTGTAGGAGCTGTACCGCCACCAGTAGGAGCGCCTGCTGCTGCTTTACTTACATTGGATTTCATCCAAGATTCAAAGCCACCAGTTTTTCTAGCTGTTGTTGCATTACCAGTTGTCTTACCACCGTTTTGACAGAGAGCTGTTTCCATATCTCTTTTTAGTGCTTTAGACATAATAGCAAGTTGATGAGCCATTTCTGACTTTTTACCTGCTGGATCACTAGACTGTTGTGAGCCTGTTACAGTTGCATCTCTTGATGAGATCATTGCCACATTACTTACTCTTGTGGTAGCAGTCGCAGCAGTTCTTGAAAGTTCAAAACCTTCTAACTGACCAGTTCCGCTTGGAGTTGGTAATGATTCTGTTTGCCAATCAAAAACTACATTCTTGATTGAGTTTTTTCCGATTGATGACATAAACGGAGTTTGCTGTGGAGAAATGTTATAGATAACATCACTTAGTTGTTCTCTATCAGCAGTCGCGCTATATGTATCAAAAGCGTTAGTTACTTTAGCCATATTTTTTCCTTATAAAAAAAGTTTATATTAATTGTTCAAAAAGTTTAGCTGCATCTTGCACTTTGCCAGTTTTAGCTAATCTTTGTTTTGCTTTTTTCACAGGAGTTGTAGATTTTGGAACATTTGAAGTGCCAGGTCGTGCGGTACGAGCTGCCGCTTTCTTTTCAGTTGGTTTAACTTTAGTCGCTTGTTGTGTTTTATGTTGTAACCATGCGTTTCTTAAACCAAGTAAAACTCGGTAGTCATAAACGCTGTCCATTTCTTGTGGTGTATACCCAAGAACATTAACACCGTAATCCCGAATTGACATCTTTTCTTTTGATGCCACCTCGTTGTCTTGCCATTCTGGAATTTGGTCAAGCAGTTGTTTGTTACCGTATTCAACAAATTGTTGAAGTTTCTTTTGCTGCTCCACTTGTGATTCTTGTTGAACCCTTTGTGCTTCAGCTTGTACGGCTTGTAACTTCTGCTTTTTCTCATTCCAAACATCCTTTTCACGGACATAAGCAATAGGATCTGCTTCGTAAAGTGTATTCCAATCTGGCTCGTTTTCTAACTCGCCCTTCAAAGTAGCTTCCATTCTAGGTAACAACTGTGAATAAATTGCATCTTTTTGAGAAACTTCTTGTTGTTGAGCCTCTATAGCTTTTCGCTGTTCGGCCAACTCCTGAGTTTTTCTCGTATAATCTCTTTGGCGACTGTATCCGTTTTGGAGTTCTTCAAGCGTAACCTGTGTATCTTCGCCATCTACTTTAATTGTATATAGCTGTGGTTGCTCGGACTCCTCTTCTTCTACTTGATCTTCTTGGAGTTCTTCTGCATCTTCTTCAACTTCATCTTCAACGATTTCATCATCTTCGATGACTTCCTCTTCAACGACTACATCTTCTGATGCCTGTTCTATTTCGTTTTCTGGTTGTTCCTCTGGAGTCAAAAAACTTTCAAAAGACTGTTCAGCCTCTTGCATATCTGTTTGTAAACCAGTCGGCTTTGCGTTATTGGTCATTATTCATTCCTTAAAATGTAAAGTAATATTTTACTATACTATTTATAGTTTACACAACTTTATGTAGTCTGCCTAATTGTGATTTTGTAATCTTACCCTTCTCTACAATAATGCGGAGATGTTTTTCAACTTCGGGCAACAGCTTAATAGCTTTGTGTAAATCTTCTCTTGTGCTTATATCATCTCCTTTAGAAGATAACCATAAGTTTGTGTATTCATCTTTAAGTATTTGTATTGCGTTTTTAAATGTTTCAGAGTTTAGAATCAACTCTGCTTCGTTAGAATGTAATATTTCTTCTTGTGATGCCATTACCTTAATAAACCACGAATCGGTTGTGCGATGCTAAATCTTGATCCGCTTGGAATCATTGGTTGGTTTAAAAAAGGATCAAAATTATTAAATGTATTTATATCTTCTATAAATCTTGGCTCTTCAAAAACTGGTAAATCATCATTCATTATAAATTTTGATATGTCTGGAATTTGAGAAATATTAATATCTTCTATTCGTGGTTCGTTTATTCTTTGTATAGACATAAAATCATCCATAGTATCTCTATTTTCTAAACCACTAATAAGCGGTCTTTCTAATATTTCTCTTTCAGGTATTATAGAGGTGTTTAAAGCAGGCCCGCCAATATTAACAGGTGGCACAAACTCATACATTGGTTCATCTAGTCTTTCTATAAACATTTCATCACGCATAGCATCTCTATCTTCTAAGCCTCTAATAAGGGGTTTTTGTATTACATCTCGATCAACTATTAAGGACTTATCTATTTCTGGGCCACCAATATCTCCTTTAAATGAATCTAAAATATTTTGAATCCCACCAAAATCAAAGGGCTTGTAATTTCTTAAAAAATCTTGTGGTGGTGGAAATCTTATATCATCCAAAATGCTTATGTTGTCGCCTCTTCCACCGCCAATAATATTGGGTGGTAGATTTGTATAATCTGGTGGGTTTACAGCGCCTCCGCCTGGTAAAAATGCTGGATCATCTGGTGGGCTGTCTGTAACAATATTTGGCAAACCACTTACTATTGGTGGTAAATCCATTTGTGTATAGCCTTGTGGCCTTGCAGCAGAATAACTTACGCCTGGCGCAATCATGTTAGGCACATTTTCTCCGCCAGCTATAGAACGCGCATAGTTAAGACCACTTGTAAAAGTGGGATCGGTTGTAGGTACAACTGTAGGTACAACTACTTGTCTGTCTCCGCCTGGTATTCCTATTGCCATAACCTATACTTTACTCCATTCTTTGCCTTCATACAATAAGGCCTCTGCTTCTCTTCTTCGTACTAAACCTTGTAAAACCTTACCACCAGCTTTGTTCCAGCGTTTAATTTGTGAAGGTACTTCATCAAACTCTCTATTATTTAATTTTTTTAACATGGTTGAAGAGTTCAGACTGCCTGCACCTAGATTAAATGTCCAAGACACCAAAGCATCAAATTGACATTGCACCATAGCAACCTTGACTGCATCATTTACAGCTTTTTCAAACACCTCTACATCTTTTAATAATAGTTTGTCTGCTTCTTCTTGTGTAAGAGTATCGCCTTCTTTTACATCCTTAGTAGAGCCGTATCCTATTGTCCATACATCAGCTGCACACTTGTAAGCCTCTAGCTCACAACCCTCAAATTTTTTAATTAAAGACAACCCCTCTTGTGATATTTTCATATTAGTCTTTTTTGTCGCTGGTATTAGATGCACCAAAATAGAACGAAATAATTGCACTTGCCAGTCCTCCTAAATAACCAAGGACTAAATTAATTAGTGCCTCGCTGTTTTGCTCTGGTGGTTGTAGCGTTACAAGAAATATGTAACCAAGAAAACCGCCTATAATAGCTACGCCAATAACTCTAGCAGTCCAGTCTTTGCTAAACATACTTCTAGCATTTTGTTTGTCTTGTGTTTCTAGTTTAAAAACATCAACATCAAGTTTTTTCATTTGTGTTTCAAACTCTTGTTCAGCTTTTTTAAGCTCCATCATTTGTTCTGGTGTTGCGTTTTGTATTGCTTGTTGTACGGATTTTTGATCGTTAGATACGCCTAAGACTTCTGCTATCTTACCCATAGCCATACCGCCTAGAGGCCCACTAATAGCTGTGCCTAGTGTTGGTGCTACAGCTCCGATTATGTTTTTTAAAATACCCTTCATAAAATTACCGTGATTACTGCAATAGACAAAGCACCAATAAAACCAAAGACACCAAAGGTTGCCATCTTGATAGTATTATTGATTGCTGCTATTTCTTGTTTTATATCTGCAAACTCGTTAAAAGCTGTTTTCCAGCGTTCACCGTTCTCTTTTTTTGAAACTGCTAGATCGGCAGCTACATCACTTGCTGTTATTTTTTTTGTAGTCATGCGTTTGTATAGATTTTTAAATATTTACTTTTGCCCTTAACTTTTATCGGTCTTAGTGATTTTAACTCAAAATCACAATTTTTTGCAGTATTTTCACCAATTAGTATATCAACACCAACATCCTTAGTTGCCGACTCTAATCTTGCTGCGGTGTTTACACAATCACCAATAGCTGAGTAATCAAACCTGGTATCGCTACCCATGTTGCCGATTACAGCTTCTCCAGTATTGACACCTATGCCAATTTTTAACGGTATGTCAGTATCTTGCATATCTTTTTGTATTTTTTGTGCAGCAAGTATTGCTCGGTTCTGATGTTCTGGCAAATCTATAGGTGCATTAAATATTGCCATCATTGCATCGCCTATATATTTATCTACCATGCCACCATACTCTTGAACTGCATTTGATTGAATCGTTAGTGCTTGGTTCATTAACTCAGTAACTTGTTCTGGTTGTAGTTTTTCTGACAAAGAAGTACATCCTCTGACATCTGTAAATAAAAATGTTGCTTCTTTTTTCTCGCCACCAAGTTTTAATAAACTAGGATCATCTTGTAATTGTTTTACTTGGCGTGGATCTAAGTAATGTTCAAACTGTTTTTTTATCTCTTGTCGCAATTTATATTGTTTTTGGTAGTTAAGATAGAAAGAAATCGTTGAAGTTATGATTTGTGATACAAAAGTCCATGAAAAATCAATCAAAACACCCTTTTGGATGCTAAAAACTCCTGAGATGCCCGTGGTGAGCAAGATAATTCCAAATATACCTGCACCCTTAACTACATTGAAATAATTGATTGTGAGCCATGTCAAGGACACAAAAATTAGCAAAATCAAAATTTCAGCCGCCAAGTGCCAATCTGGTATGTAAGGAGAGTTTTGTATCAAGATTGACTCAGATAATGCTGCTTGAATCTTATGTGGTTCTAATAAACCAACAGGAGTTGCAACTTGTGGCATGACTCCATTAGCAGTTACGCCAACAAAAACAAATCTACCAGCAACATTCATTTCTTGCAGATCAGTTTGTGGTGTGTCAACCCAACTAATCCATTTACGACCAAGACTATCTGTTTTGATTGGTGGTATTCCTCTGATTGATATTTCTTCTATACCATTATCATTTGTTTTTATAATGTAGGTTTTTACATTAAACAAAGATTTATATATCTGTGTACCAAAACTAGGCATCCATTCGTTGTTAGGTGTTTTTACTAATAAAGGTATTTTACGAACAAGCTGGTCTACATCTGTGGGAGCAATAGCTAAACCAGTTAGCGTGTTGTTTGCTAATAGAGGAAGGTTTTGTTTTACTCCCGAACTAAGTATACCACCATTATTATTACCCATAACAACTGTGCCTGGCGAACTTGGAAAGTTACCTTTACCATCTTCAAACATAGCTATAACCGATGGGCCATAAGCAAGTGCTTCTGCAAAGACTTCATCACCACCCATGCGATCTGGTTGCGGAAAAGATATAACCCAACCAATGCCTATTGCGCCTTTGTTAATTAAGTCTGCTTGTATTTGTGCAAGTCTTTGTCTAGGTAATGGCCAACCGCCTTCGCGCTCTACATCTTCTTCGGTTATGTTAAGTATGACAAAGTTACCAGATGGTTCTGGTGTTGTTACAAAGGTATCAAATATTTTTAGTTTTAGTATTTCTGTTGGCGTGCTTTGGAACAGCAAGGGTAAACTTAGTATTATAAGTAATGGTAATAAAAGTTTATTCATTAATTACTTTGAGTGATAGTAATAACACTATCGCTGCCTCCGTTGACTTTAATTATATTAGATACGCCATCTTGTATCAAAATGACCGTGTAGGCATTACTACCATCTAAATCTATTCTTACACTTTCATTTACTTTTCTTCTAAGACTTACAACATTACCAGTTATAAGTGCTGTTATCTGTGTGTCGGGATCTTTTCCCAAAAGAGTACCAGATATTTGTGTACTGGTTGCTTGTGCTAACTGATCTTCATCATCTGCTACAGCCAAGGCATCAAGTACATTTAATAAGTCCTCTAGGTAGTTTACATCAAGATAATTTATGTCTAGTTCTGTAAACTCTAAACTATCTTCTTTTAAATAGTCCTCTGCAAGATAGTCTATATCTAAGTCGTTAAAATCAAGTACGCTATCTGTTTGTGTGCTGGTAGCTTCTTCTTCTATAACCACTTCTTCTTTTGGTGGTGTAACAATAAGCATATTGTCTATAACATCTAGCGTTAAATCTAAGATAACTGGTTTGGTTGGCGTTGACTCAAATACGCTTACGGTTGTAGCTTCGTAGGGTTTGTTTAGCGTTACTGTTCCCATGCCTGTTGTTACAAGTATCTCGCCACTAGATAAACCAAAGGCATCTGGCAAAAGAATAATTAAACTACGACCAAGCTCATCAACGGTTGCAGTAAAGTCAGTACCACGAATAGCTATGTTTGCCGTAGGTGTCTTTAGTGTAATGTTTTGTTTATCTATGCGGTTTAAAGAACCAGTAATAAACCTGGCTGTACCAAGACCAAAGGTAAGTGCCATCTTTGCTTTACTTGGGTCGGGGTCATAGATGTATTCATCTATTAAAAGTTGCGAGTGTTCGGTTAGTTTTACAACAGAGTCATCCAAAAAGGTTATAGCCATACGGCCGTTTTTGGTTATCGCCTCATCATTGCTTTGTATAGCAAAATCAAGATCAGCATTATAGGTTTTATCTCTGACTATTTGAGCTGAACCGTTTAGCTCAGATATATCGCCAATATTAGCAGCTTGTGCTTGTACCTTGGTCGTTTTGGATAACGCAAACAGTAGAAGCAGCAGTACCAGAAACGGATATGATTTTGAGCCAGTCATTATCTTGTGTACTCAGTTGTGAGATATTAAAAGTTCTTGAACCGCCAGTATGGTCTAACCAAAAATATCCACCTGCTGAGGCATTAACACCTGTACCTGTATAAGTTACCGTATTGTCAGAACCATCTATATCCATGTAGTTAGTAGCGCCATCAATGTTTATATTGGATGTAACTGTGTTATTTGAGCCATTAATAATCCAATCTAAGTCAAGTGATGCAGCTAATGCTGTTGTGCCTTGATTTAATGTAAATGTATTACCACTACCTGTAACATCAACATTTTGGTTTGAACCATCAGCACTATAAGTATCTGTAGGATCGACTTGAATAGTAAATAAGTTAGTGCCGCCATCAAACTCGTAGAAACCTGTAAATGTGTCAGCGAATATATCACCAAGAAACTTATTAGTTGCACCAATCATGTTGATGTCTAAAGTCATGGTGTTTCCATCCAAATCAAAAGCATTAACGCTTCCAGCCGTTGAGTTTAAACCACCAATAATGTTAGATATGCCTAATTGTTCTAGGTCTATATTTGCACCAGTACCCGACTGGATGACATAAATTTCGTTGTCAGCCGCGT
>VMHT01004246.1_pt1 | contig 10699 bp, 13 predicted proteins | sample 4693611 | NCBI WGS metagenome assembly VMHT01 (sample SAMN12280063, study PRJNA550983) | marine metagenome | isolation source: seawater sampled from same location over 5 years 0.02-0.2 micron viral filtrate | place: USA: collected off the coast of southern California halfway between the port... ...
CAAATACAGACACAAATACAGACACAAATACAGACACAAATACAGACACAAATACAGACACAAATACAGACACAAATACAGACACAAATACAGACACAAATACAGACACAAATACAAATGCAGGTACAAGTATATATGATAAAATAAAAGAAAATCAAACATTTAATGTATTACCCGAATATGAAAACGATGGTTCAAATATTATTTGTAAAGAAAATAATTTAAAATTTATTTCAAATATAGAAAAAAAATTAAAACAAGGATTAAAAGAAGATAATAAAATTAAGTTTAATCCATTAGAAATTTGGATGTTTTTATATAGTGATCTATATAAAATTGTAAATACATACCAGTTAAGTAAAAATATTGATGAAACATATGTTGAACCGGAAGAAGAACATCTAAAAACAAAAATATTAATAAATGAATCAATGCCATTAGATAAAGAATTTATTTTAGAAGATTATCCTAATTTTTCTATAAGAACTCCAAATTATAATTTTGCAATATCATCGTGGTTTTTTATACATGAACAATCGCCAAATAAAAATGAAAATAATTCAAAATACACAACAATATATAATTTTGCAAATAGACCCCATATATTATATAACTGTTTAGAGAACAAAATAAAAATTGTAGTTAAAAATATAAACAATAATGAAAAAGTATATTATATTCCAAATGTTCTAACTCTTCAAAAATGGAATAATTTAGTATTGAATTTTTATTCTAATGGTATACTTGATATATTTTTAAATAATGAATTGATTTTAACAAAAAATAGTATTTTAATAACATCTGATTTAGATGTATTTAAAGTAGGAAAAGATAAAGGAATAAGTGGTGGTATATGTAATGTTGTTTATTTTTCTGACACATTATCTAAATTAAAAATTAGCTTATTCTATAATAATTTAAAAAATAAAAATCCACCAATTATTTAATATATATAAATATTATATGGTTGATTCAAAGTTTATAATGGCAGGTGTTATAATATTATTGATTTTATATATTATTATAACTTATATTTTTAGTGATAGAAAAATTATTAAAAGAGATGTATTAAATTCAGACGCATCACAATTAGATAAAATAGTTACTTCGGATAAAATACCATCAAAACCTGGTGTTACTGATTTTACTGTTTCGTTTTGGTTATATATTGATAAGTATGGAACGAATGGAGCAAGTGACTTTAATATTTTAGAAAAATATTCATTGGACGAAGGTAATGTAAAACTTTTCAAAATAGCAGGAAATCCCAATAAAAACGATTTGGGTTTTTATATACATACTTCTACTGATGAATATTTGGGTTCATCCAGATTATCATTGGAAAACGTATATTTGCAAAGATGGTTGAATGTTATTATGACAGTTGAAACTAGAAATTTAGATATTTATTTAAATGGTAAATTAGAAGAAACAGTAATTTTAGATAGTTTACCACATGAAAAAACTAATACAGAAAATTGCGAATTTAGATTTTTTGAGGGATTAAATGAAAACAGTTTAATAGAAATGAAAGTATCAAATGCGCAATATTTTACAAGAAGTGTTGCACCAAGGGAAGCATGGTCTTTATATAAAGAAGGATACAGAAATATGGGAATTATGGATTATTTAGTAGGATTATTTAGTAGTTATCAAATTAATTTCACATTTAAAAAAAGCGGGGAAAAAATCACAGAGTTTAGTTTAGGAGGTGAATAAAATTAATAATTTGTATATATATATTATGAAGGGTGGTGGATATTCAATATCACAAGAAAATCAAAATTTATTACGAAAGTTCGCTACAATAATACTATTAGTATTAATTTTTGTATTACTAATGTATGTTGGTACAAGTATTATAATTTACTTCAATTCTCCAAAAAAAAACCCATATGTGACAACGGGATTAATAAATGGAAATAAACCACTTGAAATACAGCAAAACCCAAATGAAAAGGATTCTGTTACAATATTAAGATCAGTAGACCAAGATAATGGTATAGAATTAACTTGGTCTATATGGTTATATGTAAATTCTCCACCAGATAATGATAGTGAATTTAGTACAACACAATATAAACATATTTTTCATAAAGGTAATCTAACAAAAACAAATTCAAACAATATTTATGTTCCGAATAATGCACCAGGGTTTTATTTTAAATATAATAATGCAAAATTTTCTGATAATGGAGATAAAAATTTATCATTGCATATTTTTATGAACACATATGAAACGATTTTAGAAGAAATTATTATTAATGAAATACCTATAGAAAAATGGTTTCATGTTGCATTTAGAATAAAACAAAAAACAGCAGATATATTTGTAAATGGACAAATAGTTAAAAGAAAAATATTTTCATCTATACCAAAACAAAATTATGATAATGTTTATATTGCACAAAATGGTGGATTTAATGGGAAAATTTCCGAAATAAGATATTTTTCTAATGCATTATCTGGTAATGAAATTTTAACAATTGTAAATAATGGACCCGATTTAAGGAATAAAGATAGGAAAAAAGCGATGGATTATTACCCGCCTTATTTTTCTATTAATTGGTTTTTCAAAAGATAATTAATTTCTTAATAATGGATTCATACATATTTCTCTTGTTGATGATATATTTCCTGAATTGCACATAGTAATATCATTTATTTTTGCACAATGCGGTGTTCCATTCCTATCATTTCCTATAAAACACCAACCATTTCTTTTTTTTGATCCATGTTGATTAAATGGTTTTGGAAAATTATCTCTTCTCATCTTTTCTCTTCTCATTTTTTCTTGTCTTATTCTCTCTTTTTTTTGTTTTTCTAATTTGGCTTTATTTTCTTTTGCTCTTTTTTCCTTCGCCTTTTTTTCCTTCGCCTTTTTTTCCTTCGCCTTTTTTTCCTTCGCCTTTTTTTCTTTTAATTTAGAATCTTTATTTAATTATTTTTCTAAATCTTTATTTTTTTTTTCCCATACATGTTGGTTTGCTTTATTTTTTTTTACATTTTCCTGTAATGTATTTAAATTATTTTCCGTTGTTTCTGCAGTACCTCTAATACCTACAGCACTCATTTTCATAGTATTTAATATTCCAACTGGTATAAATTTTGCATATTTGTTGATAATATATTGTAAAAAATCTGTTCCTTCTGCTAAATATAAAAATATATTAAAACCTAAAGTTGAAATTATAATAATTATTATCAAAATTTTAATTATAAACCAAAAATTAATAGCCGTTAAAAACGATACACCTTTAAATGCTGTATTTTTTATTGAAGAAAAAACACTGCTATATTTAAAGGCACTCTCTTTTGATTTTTCTGAAGTAAAATCTATTCTATCTATGGAACCTATTTTTTCACTTTTTTTTGCACTACCAAATGGACTATATTTGCTTATTGAATCTAATAATTTACTTTCTTTTATACTTTTAAAAGCGCCATGACTACTTGTAGAATCTGTTTTCTCGCTTTTTTTTATAGGTAAAGTATCTTCTTTAACAATAGTTTTTGGTTTTACAATTTCATCAAATGATTGTGTTTTTTCACTTTCTTTAATAGATTTTGATTTTTTTGTTTTAAATATATTTTCTTCTAAATCTTCTTGTTTTTTTGGTTCTGTTTGTGTTTTTACATTTGACAATAATGAATCTAAAAAGGAAGTACCCTTATTAACATCTTGTGTAATATTTTGAATATTATTATTCATTGTTTTTGTTTTTTCGTCACCTTGTTCTATTTTTTTTTCACTTTGTTCTATTTTTTCTTCATTTTTTTCTTTGCTTGTATTTTTACTTGGCGTAAAAAAATTAACGAATGACATTATAATATTATCATATTTTATTTTCTTATAAATACTTTAATACATTCGTGTATTTTAGAAGATTCATTTATAGCAAATGCCCCCCTTTTTTGTGCAATATTTAAAAATCCTATTAGCACATTTAATGCAGTATTTTCATTTGTAACTTCAACATCTAATAAATTTATTTTATTTGATTCTTTTTCTGGTTTATTTTCTACAACTTCATTTTCGGTTTTAGTTTCAGATACATTTACATCCACGGTTTCAGACATTATATTAATTATGAATTAATATATCTTTAAATTAAAATAATTTAAAACATTTACATAAGTTTAAATTTTTTAATTCTGCAACAGATTGTGAATAATTTTTATTATTAAAACCACGTTGTAAATTACATTTATTACTTTTTTTTCTATTTAATATATTTTTTTGTATAGATTCACCAATCCCCCTTTGATAAACATTTTTTGATAATCCTAATTTAGATTTATTATTATTTAATACCCTTCTACATTTTTGAGAAGTGCAACTATTTGATTTTTGATATTTTAGTGGTATTATCGTACTATATGGTGAATATATCTTTTTTTTACAAGTTGTTGAACTTTTATTACTGTTTGTGTGTTTAGAATTATTACAACTATATGGACGACACTTATTATAGATATCTTTTTCTTCAACTTTATAAACAACGGGGTAAGCGTTAAACCCATTAACTACCCTTCCATGTGTTAAAGCTGGCATTATATTATATAAAAATATTTTTATATAATATATAATGAATTATAGAATTTTATTTTTATTTTTAGTATTATTTGGTATATTGCTAATTTATCATTTAGGATTTACTATAAAAGAAGGATTAACAAATAAAGAGATATATGATTATATTAGAGAAGAACAAGACGATGAAGCAATTAATACATATTTGAAAAATAATTTTAATATCACAGATCAAACACTTAATTTAAATAATTTATTTGGTAATAGGGCATCTCTAGGAGAATTAGAAAGTTTTTTAGAAGATAATAATATTGATATTAGAGATAAAATTTTAACAGATTTATATGCTCCTAAAACTTCCCTAGTACCACCCATATGCCCGGCTTGTCCTATTAGTTGTCCCGATAAAACCAAATGCCCTCCATGCCCCCCTTGTGGACGATGCCCCGAATCAAATTTTACATGTAAAAAGGTTGAAAAAGAAAAATCAACAGAAAATGAGGAACCCGGTTCCGACGACGAATTTGCATGCGCTGATGGCAACTGTGAAAATGTAGAAAATAAAGAAGGTGATAAGGTAGAAAATAAAGAAGGTGATAAGGTAGAAAATAAAGAAAATGATAATGAAGAAAATAAAGAAAATGATAATGAAGAAAATAAAGAAAATGATAATGAAGAAAATAAAGAAGACAATAGTAGATTTGATGCTAATGGATTTGATGTTGACGGATTTGATGTTGACGGATTTGATATTAACGGATATGATGTAAATGGATTTGATAGAGAAGATAATAGAAATCAACAAGGAGGTGGTAGTCAAGGTAGTGGAAATAGAAGAGGTGGTAGTCAAGGTAGTGGAAATAGAAGAGGTGGTAGTCAAGGTAGTGGAAATGGAAGAGGCGGTGGAGGATATGGCGGTGGGGGAAATGAAAGAGGGGGTGATGGAGGATATGGAAGAGGGGGTGATGGAGGATATGGTGGTGGTGGAGATGGTGGCCAAGGTAGTGTAAATGGAAGAGGGGGTGGAGGATATGGCGGTGGGGGTGATGGAGGATATGGCGGCGGTGGAGATGGAAGTATTCAAAATTATAATAAACAATTAGAATCTTATTGTTTAACAAATTGTAAAGGTGGGAATTTATTAGATAATTGCGCACAATGTGAACCTTATCTAAATAAAGAAACAACTAAATTTTGTCATGATGATATTGCAGGAATTTGGAAGGAATAAAAATTTAAATGTTTTTTTTTATACATTTTTTATTTATTTTTAATGTTTCTATATTTTTATTTTGCGGTACTATATTTAATATACATTTTGATTTAATACCATAATAAGGTTCGACACAACCCTTTTCCTTTTTTGTTTTGCATTTTCTTTTCTTTTTTTTCTTTTTTGTTTTTTTTTTTGTACATCTAGCTCTAAAATGTTCATATCGTTCCCTAACATTTTCATATGTTAAATTAGATTTCTTATGTAACATTTTGTTAATTAATTCATGCAAATTATATACCCATAAAGAAAAAGAATATCTGTTTTTTAAATCCTTATTTTTTAATGGTAATTTTTTTAAGTTTTTTTTTAAATTTTTTCTGCAACTACCACATGGTAAAACATGTTTTAAACTATAAATAAAATCTCTATAATGTTTTTTTTGACTTTTAGTAGGATTATTTGGATAATTAAAACTCATTGAATGTAAAAAATGCCACATTGCAGGTCCCCATATTGTTGTTAAAATTCCATCGTTACTGTAGTAATCATCATTTTTAAAAATATTATTTTTCATTAATATATATTTAGGAAAAATAATATACAAATATAAAAATTTACGTTATTTAATATTATATATTTAAAAATAATATATATATGGATAAATTTAAATTATTAGTAATAATTTTAGTTGTTTTTACATTAATATGTTTTATGGTTTATATTTATAATAAACATATTTCGCTACTAATAACACCTAAATATCAAACAAATAATGAGTTGGTAAAAGGTGATAAAGCAACAGAAGCAATATTATACTTTTTTCATGCAACATGGTGTCCTTATTCTAAAAAGGCCAAACCATTAATAGAAAATTTTGAATTAAAAATAAAAGAAGTAAATGATACAAAAATTAGATATAAAATTATTGATGGAGAAAAAGAAGAAGATGAAATGAATTCGTTTGAAATGAAACATAATTTAAAAGTTGATTCGTTTCCAACAATTTATTTAGAAATAAACGACGATGTTTTAGAATATAATGTTAAACCAAGCGAAGAAACACTAATGAAATTTTTGGAAACAGCTACAAAATAAATATTATATATATATATGGCGCAAAATAATTCATTGTTAAGAATTAATAAAATGTTAGAAGAAGATGTTATAAAATATCAGACTCAAGCATTAGATTGCGATAGTGATTTAAGAAATCTTAAAATAAAATATAATGAAGTAGAAAAAATTGCAAGTGAAGCAGTTAGACTCAATAAAATAAGAGGTAGAGCCATACAACAAATAAAAGGGATAGTATGTCAAGTAGGAAATTCAACCGCGAGAGGTGTAAGTAGTAAAAGAAAAAAAAATAAAAAAACGAGAAGAAGAAAAAAACCAAAAGGAAGAAAAAAACCAAAAGGAAGAAAAAAATCAAAAGGAAGAAAAAAAACAAAGCGTAGAAAAAAAAAGACAAGATAAATTATATTTCAAATTTTACAATAAAATTATCTACTATTTCATAACCCTTTTCTATTTGTTCTTTTCTTATTTCTTTTTCATTTAATAAATTTATTAATAAATCTTTATTAAAAAAAGGAGCATTATAAATAATAATATTTTTATTATTTTTATATTCATTATATTTTTTTGAATTTTGGTAATACATGAAATTTGTAAAAAATGAAGTATATAAACTTATTAAATTTGAATTTTCTTTAATATTTTTAAAATCCTTTTTAATTAATATTCCCAATTTTTCATCATTATTTTCTTTACATAAGTCAAATGGAAAATGTTTTATAGCCCCGCCATCAACCATAAATGAATTATTATAAAATAATGGTTGGAAAACAAATGGTATTGTAGATGACATATGTATTGCATCTATTAATTTTAAATCTGGATGTGTTTTATAGGAAAAATCAATTAATTCTATATTATTACAAGATACCGAAAATATATGTAAATCAATATTTGAATATTTATAAAAATCTAATAAATTAACATCTAATGATAAATTATTGGATAATAATAATTTTTCAAAAACCATATTCATAAAATTAATATCAAATATTCCTCTTTTATTAAAAACATTTAAAATATCATTTGGTTCAAATTTAATATCATTTTTCCATGGTCTATTTATTGCATAATTTAATATATCATCCATATCCATTTTTAAACACAAGATTGAACCAATTACTGAGCCCGCCGACACACCATAAATGCTTTTAATATTTTCTATATTATAAATTTTTTTTTTTTGTAATTGATATATTATTCCTAAAATATTGAATATATGATATCCTCCGCCTGAAATAATTAAATTTTTTATCATTTAATTATTTTAAGTAAAAAAATTTAATACTTTTTTCTAATATGATAATAAAATGAATGAATATATTTCTAAAATAAATTTAGATGATTTATATGAAAAAGAAAATACTATAATTAAAAATAGAGAAAAAATATATAATAAAATACTTTCAAGGATTCATAAAAAAATAAAACATACATCTAGGACAAATATTAAAGATAAATTTTGCTTTTATTTAATTCCGGAATTTATAATGGGTGTTCCAAAATATGATGTTGCAACATGTATAGCATATGTAGTTGAAAAATTACAAGATAATGGTTTTCATATTAAATATACTCATCCGAATTTGTTATTTATTTCATGGTCTCATTTTATAAATAGAAAAAAAAGAGATTTAATAAAAAAATTTTATGGTATAACGATTGATGGATTTGGTAATAAAAAAGATAAAAATAAAAATTCTATAATTAATAAACCAAATAAATTAGAAATTAAAAAACAAGAATTTAAAGATATAAAACAATATAAGCCCACTGGTAAATTAGTATATAATCTAAATTTATTTAAAGATATAGAAGATATATCTAAGAAATAAATTTATTAATTCATATCACTTCGTATTCTATTTAATCTACTTTTATATTTTCTAAGATCCTCTTCATTTTCTTCCAATTTTTTTTTTGCTCGTTCATATTTTTCTCTATACCCATCTCCATCTCTTTCTTTTTCTTCCAATTTTTTTTTTGCTCGTTCATATTTTTCTCTATACCCATCACCACTTCTTTCATTTTCTTCCATTTTTCTTTTTAATCGCTCATATTTTTCTCTATACCCATCTCTACTTCTATCATTTTCTTCCATTTTACTTTTTAATCGCTCATATTTTTCTCTATACCCATCACCACTTCTTTCATTTTCTTCCATTTTTCTTTTTAATCGCTCATATTTTTCTCTATAATTGCGATGTTTTAAATCATTTAACTCTTCTTTTGTTTTATCTAATTCTCTTGTTAAGCGTTCTTTTATTTTATCTTTTTCCCTCTCACTGCTTTCTCTATATCTTTTATTTCTTTCTTCTAATTCTTTTCTATCTTTTTCTCTTTTATTAATTAATTCTTCACGTTCACGATGTCTTTCATGTTTTTCCATATCCATTTTATTATTTAATTCATTTTCCTTTTCTCTAATATGTCTTCTTTCTCTATTATAATCATCTGATGAAGTTGTAGATTTTTCCATGTTTTTATCAAAAAATTGTGATGGCATATCATCATCTGCATCATCCGTTTCTTTATCATATTTTTTATATTCATTTATTTGTTTTATTAAATTTGATAATAACTCATTTTGTCCATCAATATAAAAAGTTAATATTTTTTCTCTAATAGTTTTTTTTAAATTTTCAAGAGATTCTATAGTTAATTCGTTACTAATTTTAGGTTTATCATTTTCAATAACTATTATTTTTTTAACTGATTCAAATAATTCATCTGCTATTTTTTTTTTATTTTGCTGTTGTTTTTCAAATTCTTCATTATATTTTTTTTTAAAATTATCACTTATTAAAACTTCTTTATTAAATTGTTTTAAATCTTTTTTTGTTACTCTATTGAATTGTAAACATCTGAATGGCGATGGGATATTTTTATTATTTTTATAATGTCTTAAATAATCTTTCCAAAATATATCAAATGGTACTGTTGTAATATTTTTTGGATATGGTTTTGGTTTTGCATTTATTAACGCCTCTGTATAACCTATTGTATATGCATTATATGTTTTTTTTATAAATTCTTTATAATCTTTAAAATCATTTTCATTTTCATAATCTATATCTTTATAATGTCCTTTATTAAAATCATATTCAGTTTTAAATAATTTATTTAAAGAATTAAAACCTATACCAATACCCTTACTAAATGTATCTATTTTTTCATCACCTTTTAAAACAGTTATATTTTTTAAAATTTTTTGTATATTAAATGTATTTTTTAATTCTGATAATATTAACTGCTTATTGGATAATGAAATGCATTTAAATTCATCCTCGCTATCGGGTTCACATAATATATCTTTTTCATAATTAAAATCAGCATCAATTATATTAGCCAGCGCTGCAAAAATATAAACTAAATCTTTATAAAATTTTGCAATTCCCACGCACATTTGTTTTTTACTTTTATCGGAGTAATCATTGTCTTTATCGCCTCTTTTTCTAAAATATACGACTTCCTTTTTTTGTATACCTTCATAAACATATTCTATTTCTTTTTTTGTAAAATTTTTTAATAATGTTTTTTCAGTATATACTTCTAATTTATCGCAATTATATTTATCAGTAAATGTTTTAATATCTTTATCATAAATAAAAGCACCCATTTTTCTAATATCATCTATATTATTTTTTTGTATGCTATTTAATTTATAAAAAGTACTTTAATTTAATACCATAATATATATTATATTATAATATTAAAAAATTGAATTAAAAAATATATATTATTTTATTTTTAAATAAAAATGATAAATAATTTTAAAACAAAAAAAAATGAGAAAACAAAAAAAAATGAGAAAACAAAAAAAAAAAAAAAAAAAAAAAAAAAAAAAAAAAAAAAAAAAAAAAAAAAAAAAAAAA
>VMHT01172857.1_pt1 | contig 10699 bp, 8 predicted proteins | sample 4693611 | NCBI WGS metagenome assembly VMHT01 (sample SAMN12280063, study PRJNA550983) | marine metagenome | isolation source: seawater sampled from same location over 5 years 0.02-0.2 micron viral filtrate | place: USA: collected off the coast of southern California halfway between the port... ...
TAACACTAAGATACGATTACGCTATCTTACAATTCTAAGAGGATAATATGAGTTTTTTAAGAGAAATGCTTTCTAGTGATGCTAAAATCTCTAGTAAAAGATTTGTCGGTTTTATGGCTTTCTTTATGCTAATTTGTAGTTGGGGTGCTGATACCTTTTCTGCATTTGAGGTCAAGGACAAGATATTGGAATGTTTTATGTACATTTCAGTAGTTGGACTTGGTGTTACAGCGGCTGAGAAGTTCGGTAAAAAATAGTTATAGTTCAAAACTAAATCATAGGAGTCAAATATGGCTGAAGTCAAGTTCCCTACGGAAGTAGTGGATTTGCCGTCTAAGGGTTTACTATATCCAGAAGGTAGTCCCCTATCATCTGGTAAAATAGAAATCAAGTACATGACGGCAAGAGAAGAAGATATTCTAACATCTGCTAACCTTATTAAACAAGGTGTGGTGGTTCAAAAATTATTAGAGTCTCTTATTATAGACAAATCAATTAAGGTAGATGATTTACTGATTGGTGATAAAAATGCTGTTTTAATAGCAGCTCGTATTCTTGCTTATGGTAAAGAGTATGAAGTTGAAATATTTGGTAGGAAGGTAGAAGTTGATTTAACTCAATTAAAAGATAACAAGTTAGATGAGAGTATAGTTACAAAAGGAGTTAATGAGTTTGAGTTTGAATTACCCGCTACAAAAAGAAAATTAACTTTTAAAATGCTTGTATCAGGCGATGAAAAAACAATTGATGATGAGGTTAAAGGTTATGAGAAAATACATGGTATTGGATACGAACTAACCACAAGACTAAAACACCAAATTATTTCAGTAGATGGTGATACTAAAAGAGCTAGTATTAACTCTTTTGTAGATAATGAGTTCTTATCAAGAGATTCAATGGCTTTTAGAAATCATATATCTGATATTATGCCAGATGTGGATATGACATCAACTTTTACTGATGAGGATGGAAACGAAAAGGAGTTCACGGTCCCTATGACCGTTACGTTTCTTTGGCCTAACGCCGGAATATAAACCACAAATACACGAACAACTTTTTCAAATAAGTTTTAATTCACAAGGTATGTTCTCTTTTTCAGAGGTATATAACATGCCTATATATCTTCGTACATTCTACTTTAAGAGACTGCAAAAACATTTTAAAGATGAAGCTGAGGAAATGAAGAAAGCTCAACAAAGTAACAAATCATCTATTCCATCTTATAAAAAATGATAAATGTGATATTTATTATTGAATAATTCCACACAAAAATAATCTTATGGAGAACAGAAATGGCTGACAGAGAAGGTTTAATATTTAAATTTTTTGATAAATGGAAAAGAAAACGTTTAAATAGATTCGCAAAACAGTTAGTAAAAGACGATCCTTCCATAGAAAAAAACTTAGATAATTTAGGAAAAGCTTTTTCAGATTTAGAGAGTAAACTAAAAAAGAAGTATCCTGATGCTTATAAGAAAGCTATGGGGAAGTAATAAATGGCTAAAAAAGTTGATAGTAGAGAACAGGTAATAAACCTAAAAAAACAGACTGAAGAATTAAAAAAACATAGTGAAGTTATGCGTAGTCATAACGACTACTCTAAGTCGTATAATCAGTCTCTTGAAAAGGGTAGATCTATTCTTAAAAATATCACTGGTTTACAAAGTGACCAAGCACAAATTTCAAAAAATACTCAAAGTATTGAAAAAAACATAAATGTTCTTTTTACCAAAAGAGAAAAGAGCGAAGCACTAATAAATAGTTTAAAGATAAGTCAATACTCTAATAGTAAAAAATTAACATCAGAAGCAAAAAACTTTTCTGGACTTACTGATAAATTTTTAAAAGGTGAAGTAGAGTTGGATGAACTTTACAGAGCTAGAGAACAATTTATTGGAACAGACTTTTACAACACACTCGAAGAGCTAATTGAACTTATGGAAAAGTCCCCAAACTTATCAAAAAAATTAAGTTTAGAGGCTGATGCTCAAAGGAAGATAGACGATTTTAGAAATAAAGTAAAAGAAACTTCAGCTTTTCTAAGTAGTCCAAAGGCTATGGGAGTAGCTGCTGTAGGATTATTGGTTCAACAGATGGGTGATTTTGTTAGCAAGGCTTTTGAAGCTAGACAAGCTCTAGGAACAACAGCAGTTGAATCAGCCAGAGTAGCTGGTAATCTAAAAGTAGCCAGTTTAGCTGCTAAAGCTGTTGGTGGTAGTTCAGAACAAGCTGAAGCAGCTGTAATGTCATTAGTTGATGAGTTTGGTTCTGTATCTGTTATAAGTGTTGGTGTATCAAAACAATTAGGTTTGGTAACAGGTCAGTTTGGTTTAAGTGGAGACAATGCTGGTAAGTTATTAAAACAGATGCAGGCTATAAATGGTTCTTCAATAGAAACCAATCTAAACCTAATAAGTTCTGTTGGTGAACTTGCAAGAGCTGAAGGAGTTGCACCTGCTAAAGTTCTAAACGACATAGCTGGAGATACGGAGACATTTGCTAAGTTCGCAAAAGATGGTGGAAAAAATATAGGTGCGGCTGCTATTCAAGCTGCTAAATTAGGTTTGAATATGTCTACAGTAGCCGGTATAGCTGAAAATCTATTAGACTTTGAGAGTTCGATAGAAAAGCAGATGGAAGCATCTGTTCTATTAGGTAGGCAACTTAACTTAGATAAAGCTAGAGAGTTGTCCTTAATGGGAGACTTAGAAGGTTTACAGAAAGAAGTATTAAAACAAGTTGGTTCGGAAGCTGATTTTAACGCTATGAATGTGATGCAAAGAAAAGCTCTTGCTGATGCTATCGGTGTTAGTGTTGCCGACTTAGGTAAGATGGTAGCTGGTGAACAAACATCAGCACAAGCGGCAGCTGATAAGGTTAAAGCTCAACAGAAACAATTAAATTTAGAAAAACATATAGCATATGTTACTGCTGGTGCTGCTGCGGCACAGATAATAGCATCAGCTGCTAAGTTTCCTTTTATGGTTGGTATACCCGCTGGTATAGCTGCTGTAGCAGGACTGTATTCTTTAATGAAAAGCGCTCCAAAGGCTCAAACCGGTGGTGTAGTAAGAGAAACCGGTATGGCTGTAGTACACAAAGGTGAGTCAATAGCTGGAACTCAATTCGGTGGTAGAGAGAGTAATAACTTACTAAAAGAATTAATTAAACAAAACTCAACCTTAATGGGTAGACTAACAAACAAAGTTGGTGAAATGGCATTAGGTTCATAGGAGATAAGAAGTGGCTTTAGAAGACTTAGTATCAGACTTATCTAATTTCAAAGGACAATCTCAGTACGATGATTTAGATGGTCAGATAAAAAATGGTGTGGATTTCATTCCTAATACGGATGCTTCTGGTTTTACTCCTAAAACAGATTTAGAGTCTTTATACAATAAGGTTAAAGATGGTACAGTAGTTGCTCCAAACTCTGGCGTTGTTCCTAATGAGAAAACAAGAAATCCTTATGGTGCTCAAGGTGAGTATCTTGTTGCTAACGGAATAGGTATAGCAAATCCATCTCATATAATAAGTGGTGATAATATCTTGGGAGTCAAGGTACAACCACAATTCGTAACAGACTTTATGACCACACCATTAGCTGATTATAATAGTAGATTTTCATTATCAACACCTTTGGGTGCTGGAACTAAAACACTTAAAGTTAGAAAAGAGTCTTTTAGAACAGTAGAGGGTGAATCTCCATTTGATAAATTTGTAAAACCATTTTCTGTAGAAACAACAAAAAACATTTACGGAGATAGCGACTATATAAAAGATTTATTTGAGTTTAGAAAAGATGGTAGGGATACATTTAAAAACGTTCCAAATGGAGTGGATAGCAATGGTTTATTCAGTACTGCTGATTTTAGAAAGGTAGCTAACAAAGGCCCATTTGATGGTAACAACACTCATCCAATTATATTAAGAAAGCCTGGTTCAAATTGGGATAGTGTTCTATCAGAAACACCTGGATTAGGTGGAACGATAGGTGGCGTTTTACAAGGTGCTTTAAGTGTATTTGGTTTACTAACAAAGAGTTCAAGAAATATTGCTGATAAGGCTAGAATAGGTACTTATTTGTTATCAGATCCTGGTAAATTATTTATTGCTAAACAATTTGGTATGCAATTACTCAATCCTACAATAGAAAGTAAGATATACAATCCTCTTTCTACTTTAGGTATAGCTGGGGCAAATAGTTTACTGAATGGAGATGTAAGGGGATTATTACAGGCAGCTGCTTCTTTTATCTTACCTGTAAGTCATGTGGAAAGACATTTAGGTGGTGGTAGATATGAGGATATAATGCCGTTAAGAGAATTGCCTGCTATGGCAAAACTTTTACTACCTGGTGCAATAAAAAGTGTAATTCCTGATAATGGCTTTGATACAAAAGCTAAATATGGTTTTGGTAGTAGACTTGCTTTACAAAGTAATCCTGAAATAATACCAGAAGTATCAGCATATGGTTACACCATTGGTGGAAAAGATTTAGGAACTTCTTTACTTTTTATGAATCCTAATAAATATTTATTTCCAATTTCATCTGCCCCTAAAAGTATTGGTCCTGATGGTAGTATTTCATTTTTAGGTGGTCCTAGATTTGCTGCTGTAGATGCTGATAGAGCTGAAAATACACAAAAAGTAGGAAATACTCATGGTGGTGTTACTTTCAATGACGCAGCTTCAAATAATTTTGGTAGAGTAGCAAATGGTACTGGTGATAAAACAAAATTTCACACATCAACATACTCTGAACTAAGAAGAGAAAACAGATATGAGAAAGATATTAAAACATCAGCAGTAAACCAAAATACACATATGCAAAATACTCAAACAAGAAGAGAAGAGTATAAAAAGATAAATGATAATATAGGTAATCCTGGAGGAACTACTTTTTCAACAACAAATGGTACAGGAATAGTCGTTAATGAAATACTTGGTGGTGGTGTAAAGAGAGGACAAGGCCCTAGTACAATATCAAGTGCTGTAGATAAAGTTAACATTATTCCATATGGTAGTGATGGTAATGGGGACATACCTACCGATCATCAAAGTACAAAAGATTTTATTAAATTTAGGTTTTTTGATGTGGTGAACAAAAAGTTCATTATATTTAGAGCTATTTTAGAAGGTATAACAGATACCATTACGCCGGAGTATAGTGAGGAAAGATATATTGGTAGGCCTGATAAACTATTTACATATCAAGGTGTTGATAGAAGTTTATCGTTTACTTTTAGTATCTATCCCAAAACAAAACAAGAGTTGCCAGTTTTGATGGAGAAATTAAATTACTTAATAGGGTTGTGTTATCCATCATTTACAACAGGTGACAGAATGGTTACACCATTTATAGATTTAACATTAGGTGATATGTTTGTGAGTACTCCTGGTATTTTGAGTTCTCTAACAGTTACTGTTGAGGAGCAAAGCACATGGGAAATAACCGATGGTTTACAATTTCCACATTTTATAAAAGCTGCATGTGAGTTTAGACATATTGGTAAACATGTTCCTGTATCAACAGGTAGACATTATGATTTACCATTTGGGTTGGATGAAGCAAGACAAAAACAAATTGATAGATTTACAAGCGATAAAGCATTTGGATTTAATCAGTATCCAAGTAGAAAAGAAGATTTTAGAAAAGAAATATTTGGTTCTTTAGGACAACCAAACGAATAGGGTAAGTTATGAGATATAAAAGTAATGTAATAAAAAAAGATAGAAACAATGTCAGATACTATAAACCAAGAATAGTACCTAACATACCTATAAAAGATAGTGATATTTTTATTTATCCATTATATGGTGATAGGTTTGATACATTAGCTCAAAGGTATTATGAAGACTCTAATCTTTGGTGGATTATTGCTAAAGCTAATGAAATCGGTAACGGTAAAATAGCTCCAAATCCTGAAAAAAAACTTAGAATACCAACAGAGATAGATGATATATTAGAATCAATAAACAAAGCTAATTAAATATGTATACAAAGTTTATATCAAAACCCATTCAAGAAAAGTTGAAAGCCAAAGAACGAGCGCTCGCACGTTTGGGTAAACCATCACAACAACAACAGAATGACGGTTCTTTGGAACTAAAAGATTTAGCAAGTAGAACAATTTTCGTGAGAATGTGTTCTAACAAATCAAAAGTTCCAAACATATTAATATCAGGTGGTGAACACAACGAAAGGGGTATACCTTTAGGATTTGGAGATTCCTATAAAGATAGAACAGGTAATGTAGACGAAGAAGGTAATCCTATAGATAATTCTGGCATAAAAGCAGTGCCTGGTGTAAAGGATATTAGTGTTGAGTATAAAGGTGGATTTAAAGCTATTAGAGAGTGTACAATAAATTGGACTGTACCTGCTATAGAAGATTTAGATAGATTAACACCATACTTTTTAACTGTTGGTAAGACAGTTGTTGTAGATTGGGGTTGGGTAAATGCTAATAAAAAGAGTTTAAGGCAACAGATTGGTGTCGAACCTTTTATTCAAAGAAATATAGATGTTGCGAATAATACTGTAAACTATTCCGTTGACCAAGAGATATTTACAAATCCCCAACAAAGAGTTATAGAGGCTGGTGGTGATTATGATGCAATAGGTGGAAGGATAAAAAACTTTAATTATACTCTAAGAGAAGATGGTGGGTTTGATTGTATAACCACTATTACTGCTTTAGGGGCAGCTCTTTTTCATAAACCAGTAGATGTTAGTGGTGATAAACAAGGAACAAGAAAGTCTAAGAAAGATAATAGTCCTGTATTCACACCACCTGATACTTTGATTAATTTTTTACTGAATTTAAAGAATGTGCTTAAATACGATGTATTGGGTATAGAAAAAGACAGAGAATTTGAATCATTATACGAATTATCTAAAGGGGAAAGGGGATTGTATAGTAGTGCTGTTTACCATACAAGCTACTCACTTAGTGGCAAGAAAAAATTCGCTGTATCAAAAAATTTTTCTTGTATAGTAGTTAATGATTCTAAAAATCCTGATGTTATTTTAACTGTTCATCCAGAAGGAAAAACTGATATTTTCGTGACTTGGGGATATTTTGAAGACCAAATATTAAACAGATACTTATCTTACAGTGGTGGTTCGGAAGATGGTTCTGGAATAAAAATGACTATGAGAAGTACAGATACAATTTTAGATGCAGAAGGAAAGGCTATTTCTACTGAAGATTTAGATGGAGCTATTATTGAAAGATATGGTGTGAATTTAGACATACCATCGGACGATTATAACTCCACATTAAAACAGACTACTCTAATTAGATATCCGTCTTTACTTTATCCTACAGACCCAATGAAGTTTTTTATTTTAGAGACAAACTCATTGATTGTCGCTACTGATAAGAAAACAGGAGCTATTAGTGAAGAGGGTTTGAAAACATCTTTTTTCAAAGAAAAACTTCAGGCTGCAGGGGATGTCAAAAAAAGAATTAAAGAGTTTTTACACGCTTTTTTAGATATGGGATTTCAAAACAAAGCTGACTTTTCTTCTAAATCATTTAATGCACAGAACATTGGAACTCGTGGTAAAGGTAAACTTAGAAATATATACATTAATATAAAAGAGATACAGAGAGCATTTGGTATAACTAATGCCGATTCTAATGATACGACTAAAAATAATGTGAGTCCACCTGGAACCATCGGCGCAGCTATGACAAATCTTCTTAATGAACTTAATGGTAATTTTCATAATTGTTGGGATTTTGATTTAGCGGTTGACCAATACGATTCGACAAATATAAAAGTTGTAGATAAATCCGATACAAATACTGATAACCCTAAATACACAACTTATGAGGGTGGGGTAGATGATAAAGAGGGTAGGAACAGCCACAAGGTTCAAGACTTGGGTTTATTTAAGTTTCCATCATTTAAGATAGGCAGTATAGTCAAGACACAGAATTTAGAATTTAAGATTCCTGACGCACAAGCAATCACAATACTATATGGTTCTAATAAAGAAAAAGGACAAAGTGATTCCTCTGCTAAATCACGATTGGATAAACTCTTTAGATTGGATAAAGTAGATACTGATAAAGATCCTTACGCAGATAAATTTTTAGAAAGTTTGGAAACATCAAACTTTAAGGTAGAAGATAAAGTTATAGGTGAAGCTACTCAGAGTATAGTTGTTAGTAGACGGGTGGGTAGTTATCAATCGGATGAAAATTCAAAAATTGTTGAGGGAGAAGGTATATCTCTGAATATCAAAGAATCTCCGTATGAGTGGAAACGATACTTACCTGATGTTGAAAAGACTGATAAACCCGATTCTAATCCAAAAACAACAACTAATTATGAAGTAGACGATTTTGGTAATCTTAAATATGTGACTAGAAAAATAACGAAAGACGGAAAAAATCCAATATCTAAAACTGACGACAAAACCTTTTACAGTTATGATACAACAAACAAAACATTAATATTAGAATCAAATGCACAAGGTGCTTTAAATAGTTACATAAATGCTAGTTCACCGACTGCTGAGTACGATGTCAACTCTTTGATACCAGCAGATTTAACTTTAGAAATAGATGGTACAGGAGGTATAATACCAGGTGACATAATTCAAACCGACTACATACAGAACAAATATAAAGCTTCCATCTCATTTACAGACTTAAAAGGAAATAGAACAGACGCGGGTCCTTTGACTTATTTTCAGCTATTCGGAGTTACCCAAAAGATAGACCCAAGTGGTTGGAAGACAGAACTAACAAGTAAAATGAGAATCAATTATATAAATGATGGTATAGACTTAGAGTACAAAGTTCCTGTTGATAATCCCCTTAATCCCAAAACATCTACAATCCAAAATTTAGATGAACCTAAAAGACCATTTATTTCAATACCAATAGAGGAAGAGGATATAGTAGGTGACCAAGCACTAGACGATTTGGATTTTGAGGATACGCCGGAGTTTCAACAAATACCAGCTCCTGTGAGTAGACCAAACATACCTATACCTATAGAAGAAGAGGATATAGAGGGTGACCAAGAATTAGAAGATTTAGATTTTGACGATATACCACCTTGGATACCACCACCTTATCCATCTACATTAACTTTAAGAAGAGCTAAAATTGAGATAGAAAATCAACCAGAAAGAGTTTCTGGAGGTGACATATCACCTGATGTTAAGTTATTGGATGTTGGTGGTACATTATCGCCTGAAGATATAAATGCCCTTATAGCACAAGGACTTGAAAGTAGTAATATATCAGGCAACAGTACTGATTTAGTAGAGTACCCACCTGAACCAGACCCAAGGGTAGAAGCAGCTCTACCATCTCAACCAATAAGAAGAGGTGGTGATTATGGTAATCTAGATCCATTGTCTTTACTTGACCAGATAAAGTCACAAAGGATTATATATGTTCAACCAGCTCCTGAACTAACCAATGAAACTGGAGAAGTTCAGAAACCACAAAGGTTTGAAGCACCACAAGTAGAAGAGCTTAACTTTGAAAGTCCTGTTGAGGTTACGATTGCTGTAAATGAAAATATTAAGAAAGAGTTACCAGAAGAGATAGTAGTTGCAACTCCACAAGAGTTGAACTTCATCGAAACGAAGTCTACATATAACTTTAGCTATGAACATAACCAAATACTATACGCTTTAAGAGAGGATTGGAGACCTCTTTATGAAAAAGCTGATCGTAGTTTGACCGGTGCTAGATATACAGGAAGGGGAGAAGACAGAGTTGAAAATACATTGGTTAGAAGTGGACAACCAAAAGCGGTAAGGCAAGCTTATTGGGATGCTTACATTGAGGGTAAGAACGAAAGTGGTAAATCGCAAACAAAATTTGTGGATAAAGATAATTTTCAAATATTTCCTCCTGTAGAACCAACAGGAGACTTATTAAGAAGAGAAAGAGATACTTATTGGAAAGGTGAGTGGAATCCAGGATATACACCACCATCATAGGAGATAAAGAATGAGTGTTCAACTACAAGAATTTTTAGAAAAAAGAAGCAATAAGCTACCAAGAGTATCTCCTGTTATATCTGCTATACACGAAAATACGGACAGAGTAGAAAAGAATAAGGTTGCTAAAGAGAAAGAATTTTACACAAAGAGAGGGAAGTTTATACCAAAGGGTAGATTGTACCATATACACTACACAAAAGATTTAGAGGTTCATTATATGACTGGTGGAGAACACAATGAAAGAACTCAGTTGATATTTAGAAAGAGTATTTTTGATAGCGATTTTGATTATTATAATACTTTAAACAAACAAGAGGTTGTACAATTAAAATCAACATCTAAACCACCAACCGAAGATGATTATAAGAATGGTACGATGACCAGATACTTTGCTAAAAAAGCTAACGATACAAGTTCACCAGTATTCGAAGTTTCAGAAGATGATTTTGAATCATCACCTATGTACAACTTTGTATCATTACGTTGGTATATTAGAGGAAGTAAGATTAGGGTTACCAAATCAAATCAGAGAGAAATAAAGGTGGCTTCGATAAATATACCTAACATCGGTAAGCTGCTACCTATTCTTCAATACTACCGTTCAGATTCTAAAGTTGGTGTTAGACAATCGATAATCGATAGGTTAGGAATAACAAGTGAACAAGGTGAGGCTCAACAAGAAACTACCACAACAACCACAACAACATCAAACACACA
>VMHT01220660.1_pt1 | contig 10698 bp, 15 predicted proteins | sample 4693611 | NCBI WGS metagenome assembly VMHT01 (sample SAMN12280063, study PRJNA550983) | marine metagenome | isolation source: seawater sampled from same location over 5 years 0.02-0.2 micron viral filtrate | place: USA: collected off the coast of southern California halfway between the port... ...
CCAAGCACCGCCACCGCCATTCCATATAAAAGCTAGGTGTTTTGCAGTTGGGTTCTCAATGCCTTTCATATAATGAAAGAAGATTTCTTGTGCGATTATATACGCCATAGAGCGATTGTAAGCTACATCGTGTGCCAAATCTTCACCAGTAATCCTGTTATAATCAGCAATCATAATGGGTCTGATCTGCAAGCAACCTAACGCATTTTCTTGTTTGTTTATAGCATGAGGGTTGCGATTCGATTCAACTTCTTCTATGGCATAGATCACATCTGTGATTGTAACACTTGCTTCAGCCTCTTTAGAACATTGCATAATGAGCAACGCAAACAATCCAAAAGCTACAAGCCACCAAACCAAAAGTTTGAACAACATATCTAATACATCTTTAAACATAATTTTCCCTGTTATACATTATAGTCCAGTTACCATTGCCATCAAGTCCGACTACATTGAAATCAGTAAACTCAATCGCTTCCTCAAACTCCATGCCGTGTGGCTCTTTAGTGAATACATCTACGATTTTATGGTAATCGTAAACTAAATATCCTTTGGTATCAACTCCCACGATAGCATCGTTGAGTCCATCTAGTTTCATACAATCTTCTGCAAGGAAATCTCGCAGTTCGATAGGTGCTTCATTATCCTCTCCGTCTTGGAGATTCGTTACTTTTTCCTTCGACATAATTTTTGTAGTTAGGTTTTTGCATTTCTTCTTCAAGTTTTACTTGAAGCCAATCTAGGAAATTGCTTTGGCTTTTTCCGATGTGTTCTTTACTTACTGATTCGTCTACTTGCATTTTTTTAAAAAAAAATTATAAAATTTCCATTTCTTGTATATTTGAGGCTAGTTTTTCAAACGCTTTTGCACCGCCCATAGTATCTTGTTCAACTATGAACTCATTATAGAATTTCAAACCTTCTTCTTGGGTAATCAAATTCGATGATGCCATATCGTCTACATACTGTTTGCATACATCTCGTAATTTAGAACTTTCAACTAAATCAACATAAGAAATCAAATCAGCAGACAATTCGCCAATTTTAGCCACAGTCTCAGTAGGAGAATAAGAGGGTATAATCCCCTTATCAGAGCAGTAGTCTCGTAGTTGACTCTCTGTCATATCTTTGTAATCGTCTGGCAACTTCTCGCTCAGTAGATGAGAGGATGCACGAATGTATGCTTCTTTTTCTATATCTATGTCCATTTTTTAATGATGTCTAATTTTTGTTAATATGTCAAGCACTTCTTTTTTGTGTGCTACTTCTTTTTTGTGCAAAAGGTCATCCATGTCCATTGTAGGCAGGAATGCTTGACCTTCGTTTAATTCTAGCCAATTTTTGACTTCTTTAATTTGTTTTTCCACCCAAGGTATTGTCATAGTCTTTTAGGCTTAGAATTTCATTATCGGAGGTTTTTACTACTACTTCGTAGTCTTTACCTGTAAGGGCTTTCATTTGACGCTTGCAATCTTTCGCCCAAGCAAGTGCTTGAGGTAAGGATGCAGAGTAAAAGTTTTGCTCTTGTTTACTTTCTTTTTCAATGACTTTATAAATCGCTGACATTTTTTTAAATTTTAATAAATTTTAGATTGATGAGTTTTTGGGGACGAGCAGATACTTTTGCTACTCGCCCCCACGCTTTTGATTTTTAATCCAGTAGAGCTACTGCTTCTACGATGTCCAATGAGTTTGCCATTGGGTCGATCTCAAAATGTGTGGCTAACACATCTTCAAACGCCTCCAAGGTTTTTTCTAACTGCTCGGCTTGGTTTCCTTCTAGACTATGAGTGACGGAGTGTTCACCTGCATCAGACTCTATACTAATTTTAAGTGTTCTCGTCATCATAGCTGAATAACCAAATTGTGAAAATGATCAAATATACAAATAGCACTAATACTGTTCATCTTCGTATTCCTCCTCATCATCATAATCTTCATCATAATCGTAATCCTCATCTTGTCCGAAGCCATTTGTATAGACTCCATAATAAGGTTCTTTAATCTCCGAATCATCTTCGACTTCGACTTCCTCAAGTATCTCATACTTGCAGACTCGTAGCTTCTGACAATAGCTATCTTGTGGAACGCTGACTGCATCGGCAGGGTTGAAGCGAACCAATAGAAGCTGACCATCGTGCGCCCAAGACTTGGCATAATCGAATGATCCGATATGTAAGCCGTGAGAGCAAGCATTCTGACGATTATCGTCTACGCTTCTACGCTGAACTTCGATCACATCGCCAACATTGTTTTTGATTTGACCACGCTCATTTACTTCGCCTTGTAAGACGATAGTTTGTAGGTTTCCGCTTTTTGACCAACCATCAGAGCAGACTCCTTTGTAGCCTAGCACATAGCCATCATCATCAATAGGCAATGACTTGTAAGATAGGAAGTCATACAATTCCTCAACAGAATTGTTGCTTGGGTTGTCTAGCAGATTCTTCACAAACTTAACGAATGGACTGCCTAGCTTCAAACCACTTTCGAGTAGCTCAAGTAGCTTGTCTACGACCTTGCCGTGAAGCTGAGTGCCGTAGTAATATACTGAGCCGTTCTCAACCTTTAACTCTCCATCGGCAAATTCCTTGATCTGCTTCTTGATGTCTAGATAATTGATTGCCGTTTCAAAATCTCCTGCAATCAAAGCACTCTTGAATGGTGCGAAGTTTGCGTGAGACGAATTAAGAGTATAGGGCTTACCTTCGTGAAGAAGTGTTGCCGTGTCCTCTGATACTATATATGGGTAATTAGCCATTTTATACGTTTTCCTTTGTTATAGTTTACACTTTTAGTTAGTCTTTCATACTACCATCGGATGCTTGATTGTCAAGCACTTTCGCCCAATAGTAGCAGTCTTTTTCATCTTTCTTGCGATTCCAATATATCGCTCTGCTGATTGCAGGTGATACGTTATACATCGCAGAAAATTCTATCCAATGCTTCTCAATCTCGTCATACTTGTTTGAGTGTAGCTCTTGTTTGTAGCCGTAGGCTTGGAACAGGTGTGTGTCTGCACACATCACTTGTGCTTCAAAGGTGTATATCATCTCTAAGGCGAATGATACCTTTGCCATACCTAATCCTAAAATCTCTTTTACAAGACCATTGCGGAAGTCTGACCACTTCTGATCTTTTTTAAATTTAAATAAATTTGGGTTCTGCCAAAATTTTGTGGCGAACTGACTGATGAATTTAGTGCGGTTGTTATACATCCCAACACCACTATCAATCAGCTTTTGCTTCAGCACATCGTCACGATTAAACCATTCGGTAAAGTCTTTGATGGCAAGGTAGCCTCGCATATTAGATTCGTAAGAAGTGTGGACTGAGCAGAAAGCAAATAGCCATCTTTGGAACTGCTCCATGTCGTTGGTGCATTTTAGTTTCTCCCACACAAGTGAGGTGTCGATGATTTCATCTTCAGTAATTGACTCAAAGAAACGCTCTACGTCTCGCTTGTCGAACTTCCGAACGTGAACGCGATTGCTCTCGTCTAGGAAGGATAATTGTTGTGCCTCTTGCTTTGCAACGTGAGGTAGGAAGTCTAGTTGGGTTTCGGTAATCATAATTTTAATGTAGTAGGTTTTGGTTGAATGTCAAATGTTTTTTAAGGCATGGTTGACTAGGGGCAACCACTCCCCTAGCCAACACTTTTTGATTACCTTACTAACCGATATATGATAACACATCGGAAATGCTTTCTGAACTGTCGCGATTATGACTTTTTTGCAGAGCATACTTCGCCATAGGAAACGCTTTATCAAATGCTTTTTTCCTAGCTGATGACTTGCCACTTAGATTGCGAATCTTGAGTCGCTCAAGAACGTATTGATGATTGAACTTGGCGTTGACTGCAATGGTTCTGTTCCCAACCCAATTCGTATAAGAATTTAATAAATTTTTTAAATTTTCATTCATTGTGTTTTTTGGGAGCTTATCCAGTCGAGTCATAGTGTTAGAGCAGTAGTCAGCAAACAAAGGATTTTCTTCATAATACTGAACATACTTTTCAACCTTCTCGTCCTCGAAAACGAAATCTTCGTAGACATCATCTAGGCAGACCCAATTCTTCTTGGCTTTAATTTTACTGAGTTGATTTGAGCGAACACCCCAAATGGTTTCTTTCTCTGTGAAATCAGCAATCTGTCTTAGCCAAGTTTCTTTGAACGCAAATGGTCGTAGCTCTTGCTCTTGATGACCATCGTAAGGCTTGAACTGAACCTTGTTGGCGTAGTAACGAACATAATAATATGTTTTGTTATCATCGTCAAAGTCGGCTTCGGTATCAATGCCCCACCACTCATCATTGTTTGCCCACTCAGATTGATTGTAGCTTTTATCCAATCCAAACTTTAGAATATCCATAGCCGATAAAGACTTGACGGAACTCTTGGTTTTCTGACGAGCAGATATCACTCGCTCACACTCAGATAGTAACTTCACTTGTGGATGATCGCAGTCTTTTACTCGTTGTATGCAATTTTTAAGCTCAGAATCTCTTGGAGTGATTAAAACAATCTTAGCAGTCCCTTTCGCTTTCAATCCTTTCTCTGCTTCAAAATCGTGCAGAAATAAGCATCGTGCTTTTGGCGAGCGAGGGCTTGGTGCATCGTCTATAATGTAGATGCGATCTGAGCTTGGCTCGTAGCCGTGATAGTGGTATCTTGAGCTAGAGAATCCCAAGTTGCCATTCTCTCTAGTTGTGATGTCTACTCGCTTATCGACTTGATTGTTGAGGAATAACTCTCCGCTAACGCCTTGGAACTTGCTAGAAGATACGGCTAACTTTTTTCCGAACCTTTGTTTGTATGTCTCAAGGGCTTTCCACATAATGTCACTCGCTTCATAGAAGTTTTCAGCGACATCCATTTGACTACTCAATGTTGAGTTGAGCTTATCGAACATCTTTTCTGATGCTTTCTTGAGTGCTTGCTTCACTTGTGGATTGTATTCCAAAGACTCACGACTGTGGTGCAGTTTGAACTCACCGATCTCTGCTTTGTAAACAACGCCTTGCTTGAACATATACCATTCATCGTTTGTGTTTACCTTGTATGGAATACCGCCCATAAGAACATAGGGCTGATCGCCATAGTGAGATTTATCTTCCCAATAACGATTTTCTGAATACAAATCAAAAATTTCGTTAGACTCTTGAGGCTTGCCCATTGATGTCTCGCCCCAACTTTCATTGAGTAGCTTGATTGCGTCTTTGCGATACCAAAGAGTCTTTTTAAAAATTTTAAAAAATTCTGAGATGTCCTCTTTTTTGATGCCGACTTGCACATAGATGCCATCAGACTCGCTTGAGCTTGTGCTTTCAATTTGTGATACGATTGTATCGTCGTGTTCGTCCACACGAATAATATACGAGTGCTTGTGTCCTTTATGGACGGAGCGAACGATAAATGAATCGGTGTATGATAGAGGTGCGAATCGCCCAATACCGAAACCGCCAATAGCATTGTTGGAGTCACGCTTGGTTGACTTGCCATACTTGGTATAAAGACCAAGCATATCTTCCTCGCTCAAACCGCACCCATAATCTCGCACGATAAAGTTTGGTTCGATCTTAGTAGGTAATTGAATCTCTACCTTCTTACTTTTGGTTACATCCAATGCGTTTGCAACGATCTCACGGATGGTTGCGAGCAATGGGTTACTATAATTGTTGCGTAAGAGTGATGCGATGTAACGCATATCTTCTTGGTCGATGGAACAAGACTCTTGCTTGGCAATGCCTTGGGACTGTATGTTTTTGTTTTTGGTTTCGATAATCATAGGCTCACAGTATAGCATAGGTTTTTTATATGTCAACACCATAACGCAAAAAAAATCGCCCCACGATTGAGGCGATTCTGTAAGTCCTTGAAAAAGAACTACTTATGTAAGAAAAAAAAGTTTACTTTTTTCCGATAAGTCGCTTGCCAAGACCGACAACAGACTCAACTGCACCAGTATGTTTTCTTCCGACAAGGATGCCAACTACAAAGCCGACTAGAAAAATGATAATTGTTTCCATGATTTTTTTTAAATTTTAAAAAGTTTACTTACCACCCTTTTTTGGAGTGCGTTTCTTGACTGCCTTTTTTGCAGGTGTCTTTTTTGCAGGTGTCTTTTTGGTAGCCTTCTTCTTTGGAGCTTTACCGCCAACCCACGCTTCGTTCTTGGCAGTCTTTGGATTGTCTGCCTTATACTTGCCCTTCTTACCCCTAGCTCGCTTTGGCTTGCTAGTTGATGATGTCTTATTTGAACCGCAACACTTCGGTGACGACTTTTCCATTTTTAGTCCGACGATAGTCAGAACGATAACCAACAATACAATATATGTTGTTGGGCTTGAAACCAAAACTTGAAAAAGACTTGGTTCGTTAATGATTGTTTCTTCCATAATATACTTATTTGCGTTTTTATTTATTAGTGAGCGATTTTAGTCCTCATCAGAACTTTTATGTTTATCTGTAATATGACGCTCTTGGATTAGAATTTTTAGTTTCATATCTAATCTAATCATATCATTATCTAGTGCTTGGATTTGCTTTTTCAGCTTACCCAAAGAAGCACCTACTTCACCCAATGCAGGGTTTACTTTTGTTGTGACCCACTTCCAAATGTGCCAAACGAAAAATCCGAGACCAATAATAGCAATAAGGGAAAACCCAAATTTAGTTACTACATCAGCCCAATGTTGAAATTCATATCCACTCATAATTGTTTATTTGGTCTATACTAACTCGAAAAGTTATTTTGTCAAGTTAATCATCTCTGGCATCTTCTTTTCCTTCACTCGCAGATATTCTGTCAAGGTTGGGTTCACAGTTAAAAGCACAAGAAAATTTTGCATCTATCTTAACAATGTCGTTATTCATTACATCTACTTTGTTTTCTAAAGACAGCAACGATCCAGCGATTCCAGAAATTCTGTCAGTAACTTGAGCTAACAAAAATTTTAAAATAATAAATAAAAACCAACCAACGGCTAAAGCTGCTGTAATTGGCACACCTACTTGTTCTACAAAGCCTAATATATCTCCTACCATAATGTCTTATTTGCGTTTTTTTAAATTAGCGAGCGATTTCGCTAACATATATTACACTTATTTATCCCTTTCTTCCCGCAGGAGTAAAGTAGAAACCAATTATCGCTCCCAAAGTGGTGATTGCGACAAGAGAGATGTGTCCAGTAGTAATTGTAGAGGTGATTTCGCTTCCACTTGGGAAGGTGATGAGTCCCCAGAGGATGCTGGTAGCCTCTTTGCTTTCTGGTGGGGTGAATGTGACGAGGGTGGTGTTTGGGAAGAGTGTACAGAGGATGGAGATGACTGCGAAGTTGAGCATCCCCATAAAAGCAATAAGGCGACGAGTAGCCCTAGTGAACATACCGCTATCCTTATCTGTTTCACCGACCAACATTTTTTGAAAGTCGTTGTCCATTCCACGGATTTGCATATCCCTAACAAGCTCTCTGCGTTCTTTCGCAGCTTTAGCTTCTGAAATACTTTGAAAGATACCGCCAGTGATCTTAAGCATACTGCCCATGCCAGTCGCCCCAAGTGTCGATAATAACATCGTGATAAGTCCAAACATACCTTCATTTACACTATAATAAGTTTATTTGCCCAAAATTAAATCGTCAACCAACTTTTAATGCAGTTTTATTTGATTTTAGTGTAATTTCTTATATGGCTGACCAAAAAATTTCACAATTAACTTCTCTAACTGACCCAGATTTAGAGCTTGACTTTATTCCCATAGCTGATGGGACAACGGAAACAAAAAAAATAAACCTAACTAATTTAGGAGTTTTAGCTCCAAGAGCAGCAGCAGGCGGAGGAACTGCATATGTAGGGGGCGATCAATCTGGAAATCCAAGAGGATCAGGATCACTCGACATCCAATCTAAAAGAAATGGAAACGCTTGGATTGCTAAAGGGTCAGAATCCGTTCTTATAGGATCTAACTCAATAGTTACTGGAGACAACTCTATTGCCGTTGGGAGAGAAAACCAAATTCGTGCTAGCGATTCTCACATATTTGGACAATCGAACCAGATAGTAAATGGAGCAACAAAATCTAGCGTAGTAGGTAGAGAGTGCAAAATATCTGGAGCAAACAGCGTCGCTTACGGAAACGGGATTAGAGTTAATCAAGATTCGATAGATTCTATAGCTATTGGTAGAGGCATCGATGTAACGGATAACGCTGACGGCTCAATTGCAGTTGGAAACGATATACAGATGAGTGGTTTAAGCTCCATTGCACTAGGATTAAATATAAACGTAACGGGAGATAATAGCGCCGCTTTTGGAAGAAATGTTGTAGTTAATACTAATTCTGTTACTGAAATTGGTGGATGGCATACAGATCATACTAGAGGTGTAGGTGTACGTTTATCAAACCTTGGAACTGACATTGCTCCTTCAGGGTCTGTTTCTTTCACTTTACCAGAAAAGACTTTTTCACCATTAGGTGGAGGCAATGTCCATGGAGAAGAAGATGCGAGCACACTGCCTAAAGATATGTTCTCTATGAGGCGCGACACGGATGAGCTACTCTTAGATGTCAATATAGCTGGAACGGTAAAAACAGTTTCTTTGGGTGACGCTACTAGAGTAGGTGCTGATGATGCTGTTTTAACCAATAGAACATCCATTGGTAGTGCTATTCAAAATGTAAGAGCTGATGGAGTAGATGCAGTTAAATCTATACGTAGGATGACTCAACTTGCTTACAATGATTTAGTAACTGCTAGTACTGTTGATGCTAATACCTTATATGTTATTGTAGGATGATTTTAGCTCACGGAGATGCTATAAAAATAGGCAACGACAGTGTAGATGCAATCTACGCTGGAAGTGTTTCAATTTACCCATATGCAGATGAGGCTAACAAACTCATCTATGAATTAAATGGCACAAGCGATGGATATCTCGTATCGGGCCCAGTTGCCCAAAACATAAATGGCGTTCTAACTATCCCATCTACTTTTAACAGTTTGCCAGTCGTAGGTATTAAAGATCAAGGGTTAAAAGATAACACTCAATTAACAGTTTTAATTATGCCTGATAGTTTGACCTCAATTGGAGATCAGGCTTTCAAAGGCTGTTCAAATCTAAAAAGTGTTAACATTCCCGACAGCGTGACATCGATAGGAGAGAGCATGTGCGAAGACTGCATAGAGCTTCATTATCTTACGATCGGCAACGGCGTGACTTCGATTGGAAATAGCGCGTTCAAAGGATGTATCACCTTAGCTCCAGTGTCGAACAACACCGTTAAAATCCCCAGCAGCGTGACCTCGATTGGAAATGAGGCTTTCAAAAACTGCACCGACATGCAGAGCATTACAGTTGAAGGAAACGCCCCAACATTTGGAACAGATGTATTTACAGGTAGTAATTCAGTTGAGGTGAGATACTATTCATATAATAGCGGCTGGAGTAGTACATTTGCAGGCAGACCAACGGTGGATATTAGTCCCTTTACCTTTGGGACGCCGATCAATAACGAGATAACTGTTTCGGATGTCGATACATCTACTGTCGGTTCCTTAGCGATTCCTAGCGCCGTGAATAGTTTACCCGTCACATCAATTGCGAATGAAGCATTTAAAGACTGTACTCTATTAACAAGCGTCACCATCCCAAACAGCGTGACTTCGATTGAAGAGAATGCATTCCGCAACTGCTCTAGACTAACCAGTATTACGATTCCCGCCAGCGTTGACACGATTGAGAAAAACGCGTTCCATAGCTCTGGCCTTACCAGCATCACCATCCCCAGTACCGTGACCAATATTCGCGGTAGTACATTTGCTAACTGCACTAGCCTAACCAGCGTTACAATCCCAAACAGTGTGCAGTACATTGATAATTTTGCATTCTTTAATTGCCAAAGCCTGAGCGCAGTCACCATACCCGACGGCGTGACCAATATTGGTAGATATGTTTTCTATCGTAACGAGAATCTGTCAAGCGTCACGATTCCCGACAGCGTGACTTCGATTGACGATAGTGCATTCAGTAGCTGCGAAAGTCTAACCAGCATTACGATCCCAGACAACGTGACCTCGATTGGAATTGGTGCATTCTCTGCGTCTGGCTTAAGCAGCATTACGATCCCCGAGGGCGTAACCTCGATTGGAGAGGGTGCATTTAATTTCTGCCTTAACCTAACAAGCGTTAACATCCCCAGTACCGTGACTTCGATTGGAGATAATACATTCGCTCTATGCACTAGCCTGACCAGCATTAACATTCCCGACAGTGTGACCACGATTGGGAGTGATGCATTCGCTACCTGCACAAGCCTGACCAGCATTACGATCCCCGACAGCGTGACCTCGATTGGTGCTTTAGCATTCCGTAACTGCACTAACCTGACCAACATTTCCATTCCCGACAGCGTGACCTCGATTGGAAATGCTGCTTTTGATAATTGTACTAGCCTTACCAGCATTACGATCCCCGATAGCGTGACCTCGTCGATTGGAAGTTTTGCTTTCTCTGACTGTAGCGCACTAACCAGCGTTACGATAGGCAACGGCGTGACCTCGATTGACAGAAAAGCATTCCTAAACTGCTCTGGCCTGACCAGTATTACGCTAGGCGACAGCGTGACTTCGATTGGAGAGGCGGCATTCAATCTATGCCCAAGCCTAACCAGTATTGACATCCCCAGTACCGTGACCTC
>VMHT01118499.1_pt1 | contig 10697 bp, 14 predicted proteins | sample 4693611 | NCBI WGS metagenome assembly VMHT01 (sample SAMN12280063, study PRJNA550983) | marine metagenome | isolation source: seawater sampled from same location over 5 years 0.02-0.2 micron viral filtrate | place: USA: collected off the coast of southern California halfway between the port... ...
CCTTTGGAATCCATTGCTGTCGCCATTTGCTCTTCCGACACTGTGTCCATCGGGGATGCTATGATCGGCAGTTCACACTCGATAAATCCTAACTTTGATGATAATGATACTTCTTTTCTTGATTCAATGTCTGAAAACTGGGGTGTGATTAATACGTCATTATATGTGAGTGCTTCTTCTATCATTCTATGTTCTCCATTGCTTCCTGTATTGTAGCCCAACAATCTGGACAAGTCAAGCGAACTCTCTCGCTTTTTATTACAACTTGCCAAGTTTTAACTGTTTCTTTGGTTCTCTCAAAAGGAGTTGAACAAACGCAACATTCCTTTGGGTGCTTACCAAAGTTGGCTGCTTGCTTTTCAAGTCTTTCCTGAACTACTTTCCTGTTCTTCTTTTGCTTTCCCGGGATGTGTCGTCTTATCTTCTTCATTGATCTTTAGAAACTCTCTGTATTCTTTGTTTATCTTATCATAGTATTTTGTTTTGCGCAAGGACTTGTGCGCATCATTTAACACTTTTTTGTGTGCGACGTTGATCATAAAACAAGGTGCTTTGGATCTTGGATTGAATCCTTCTACTTCTACCTTATCATTTGGATTAAAGCAGATTGTTTTGTATTCGTTCATTCCAAGTCTTTTTAAGATCTTATTAACAAGCGCTTGTATAACTTTGGTTCCATCAGCATCCATATCGTGAGGAAAACAAATAAGAGTGCTATCATAATCAGATTGCTGGAATTCTTCTAATAGATCCTTTAACCCTTTATCGTCCTCACCCAACATTGCGATCATTAACTTATCGTTCGCTAACTCTGGCGCAGCAAAAGGGCACGTTGCGATATTATTAAACTCTGGTCTCTTTTGATCCAGAACCTCATTGATGTAATCAACTACTTTTTCTTTGTATGAACTCGACATAACGATTCAAATACCATTCTGCTTTCTTTAAATCTTCAATGTTGTTTTCTGATTTCTTGCCTGCTCTGGAAATGTATTTGACGACATTACCAAGATGAAAGTTTAGATCCCAGGCTTCAATAACTTTGATTGCTTCGTAAGGATTGCTCTCGCCGCCATAATGGTCTGGGTGATTTACTTTTTCACTCATTCTTCGTTCTCTTTCCTTTTCTTGAAATCTTGCAGTCCTTTTATTGCGTTGTCATAAGCATAATCAGTGTCTATATCACTGCCGTCAAACCAATACCAGATAAATGGTGTTCGCCTATTTCCTGTTTGAAACTCGTAGAAGATATAGTACTTGCCTGAGTGTTTTTCAAACTCTGGTGTGACTTTCTCTTCTCCAAGATAAATGCCAATACCGGCGACTGTGGCTACTCGGATGCCGTCCTCGCTGTCAGGGTCCCTGACAAATCCGCCACCACCAACTCTGCATAAATCGCCCGACTTCATTTTTCGCTCCTAATCCTACGATAAGCACCCACAGTTTCTGGGAACAGATCCGTAGCAATCTCTAATTGGTGTTGAAGGTGGGAGATTAATTTTTTTATTGCTTCCGTATGATCTTTTTTATGTAGATCAAATCTCACCGTAGCTTCCCCTGTAGGTCCCCCGCGTTGGGGCACACAGATATCCAACTCGATACAGCCTCCCGCCCTTATCGTTAGGTTAACCCATTGACCCTTATCATCATCAAGAATTTCAATATCTGCACTCATTCTTCGTTCTCCTTATTTCGCCAACTCAAATCCCAGAATGAAAGCTGGGATGCCTCCTATAATAAAGCCAGCAAACACATACCACCAATCTCTGGCAGCCTGATATGCTTTTTGTTCTTTGTTGAGCTTAGGCATTCTTGGTGGCATTTTCATTCTTCGTTCCTAATCCTGCGATAAGCACCCACAGTCACAGGGAACAGATCCGTAGCAATCTCCAAGCAAGCTTCAGCAACCTTTTGTATTTCCCATTGTGCCCCTTCGTGTGTGCGAAGGTCAATGAACTTCAAGAGGTTAGACAGATTGACTGTGCCGTAGTATTCAGTGTAAAGGTTCTGTGGTAGAACTCCACGAGCTTGCTCTCGGCAAACGCCAGCTTCGATGAGCTGGTTGAAAAGCGAAAGACTTTGTTCGTGGTGTTCTTTTACAAGATTTGTGCTTTTGACTTCTTGGTCTATAAAAAAGCCTTCCCACTTACTTCCGTCTTCATTAAAAACGGAAGTCGTGATCTCGGGATCAATCAACTCTTCGGCGTTTGATGCTTGTCGGTTTGACTTATGCTGCGTCCTGAAAGCCTTTGGCTCATAGAATCGGAGATCCACATCAGTATACCGCCTGGATATCTCATTATAAGACCAAGTTCTATGGCGGTGATGCTGACTACGAATATATAAAGGAACACAAAAACGGAATGTAACAAGGTTATGCTCCAAGGTTGAAGTGTGTCGGTGCTTGATTAGATAGTTGATTAACTTCTTATCTTTATCATCCAACTGTTCCTTCTCAACCCCAAAGGAAACTCTTGCCGAGTTTACAACGGTAAGGTCAGATCCCATATGTGAAACATACTCTACCTTTCCAATACCGTCGCCGTATAACTCAACAGACTTACTGTAACTCATTAAATGATCTCATCAATAACGCCCAAGGCGAGCGCTTCGTTTGCCGTCATATGCCAGTCAACCTTATTCTTAAGGATGCTTTTAAGCTTCTTCTTGCTAATACTGGTTCGTTCGAGTGTAATCTTCTCGATCTTCTTTTGTAGTCTCTTTGTTTCTTCCAGGCTTTCTTCCATATCCTGAACATTGCCCCGGAAGCCAGTTGAAACCTGATGGTAAAGCGGCGTGGACAACTCATATCCAAAGCGCTTATGTCCCGAGATTAGAATCATAAACCCGCAAGACATAGCGGCACCAGTTACAATAGTGTGGATAGGAGTTTCAGACTTCGCCATAACTCCAAGCAACCCGAAGCACTGATACACAGCGCCACCATAAGAATCAATATACAACTTAATCGGCTTAGGATCGTAGATTATATCATTGATCGCATATAACTTCTTTAAGTATTCATCGCTCTCATTGATTCCAATAATACTCTTCGTCAACTTATTCATTGACTCTTGGTTTACTTGTTCTGGTAGATACAAGCTTCTAGCCATAGGCTTTGGTAGAGTGTTCGTCACTTTCCTGTGCTCCCTAGTGCGCCGTCAGCGCGGTTACTAATCGTGATTGGATGCCAGTCATAAATGTCTGGTGTCTCGCTAGCAACAAAGCGAGCGTGAACAACCGGAACAACCACTGCTTGTGCTACCCTGTGTCCTGGCTCCAAAACTGCTGATGTCTTCCCAATGTTGTGAAGGTTGACGAATACTTCTCCGTCATACCCACTATCGACAACACAAGCGCCGACAATCAAGTTATACTTTGCGGCCATACTGGAACGGTTCTTAATCTCCATCATATAACCATGTGGAATAGCAAAGCGACAGCCAGTTGGAATAATGCAACTCTCTCCTGGCTCAATACGCAGCGCTGTTAAAGAAGTGTCTGCTGGGCTCCATCTTAAATCTAATCCAGCATCGCTTGGATTGGATCGCGTTGGAGCGAAAACATTATCGTGAATCATATGGTATTGTAAAATCATTTTAAATCCTTTTGTTTAGGGGGTTAGGTAATCCATTGCTGGTGTCTTATTGTTTGAATCAAAGACTACCACGCAGGAAGGGAACGGAGCAGAGTTAGTAGAGCCGCCAAACTTAAGACGACCCTTCACAAAGAGAATCTTCTCTGCTTTCATACAGTATTCGTGCCAGTACTTTGTATCTGTTCTCGCTGGAATAAGACACACAACAGTTGTATTCGCGTCTCTGCTTTCCTCGTAGGCTTTCTTTAACCAATGCTTGATGACCCTACCGTAAGGAGGGTTCATAAACACAGTCTCGCCAGCCCAACTCTTGGAAAGTCCGTCTTGCTTTTCAGTGTAATACTTGCTGCATTTATGACTTGTGTCTGTTGCACAAGGGTCAAGTGTAAAGTTGTATTCTTTGTTTAGTTTGTTAAAGAAACTTTGTGGGGTTGACCAACTATCGTTCTTTGACGAAAACATTGTCTTTTGAGTTGATTTGTTCATTTAAATTCTTTCTGGTGATTCCGAGAATGTAATGTTAACTCGGGTGTCCCCAAATGTCAAGGACACGTCGTTATTAATATAACCGTTAATGTAACTCTTCCAGTTCTCTTCGCTTCCAAGCTTAAGCATAATAGCATCGTTGTCCGACGAACGCAAGCTCCATTCTCCTGCTTCTCGTAGAATATCGACCTTATTAAGGATAAGGTCGGTAACTCCATTGATATCTATCGCCTTCTTAAGATCCCGAACATTAAGCCAGTTACATTGACGAGGGCGACCAGTGGTCGCACCATATTCATCACCCAACTGCTGTAATAAATCAAAGATTCTTCCTTCGCCGTGAAACTCCTTAGCACCAACATAAGTGTCGTAAGCCTTGGTCACTCCATAAACCCTACGGACAGCTTGCGGAGGGATGCCGTTTAGAAGGGCACCAGCGGACGTACAGTGGCTTGAAGTAACATAAGGGTAGTCTCCCCAATCAATATCCAATCCAAAGCCTTGTGCGCCCTCACAGAGGACTACAACTTCTTCATCTGTTTCGTGAAGTTCCCGATACAAATCTATAAGATAAGGTGTATCAACAAGAACCTCTGCCGCCAATGTTCCTTGACGATCATACTTATCACGGTATGCTGGACCATTTCCTTGCTTTGTTGTGCCGATCGTTGTGTCTTTACGATCTTCTTCCAAGTGAGCATCAGTAATGATATGAGCGTTATTCGCGATAAAAATCAAACCATCTGTATTGATGCCGCCTTCTTGAAGCATTTGAAGTTCTCGATTAAACTGATCAATATTTACAACGCATCCATTACCAATGATAGACCTTATTCCAAAGAACACACCGGCTGGAATGTGATGTGTTACAAACTTGGTGCCTTCGTGGTATATGGTATGACCAGCATTACATCCGCCATTATAGCGAATACAATGTGTATACTTGCCAGACCTTAAAAGGTGATGTGTTACTTTTCCTTTGCCTTCATCACCATAAGACAATCCTACTACTATATCTGCAATCATTTTCTTATCCTAGCAATCTTAAGTTTCTTTTGATGGATCTCGTTGAGAATCCCCACGCTGGGTCATAGTCTAGTTTGCCCATGTAAGGTCTGTTCAAGTGGATCCTGTCTTTCCCCTCTACTATACCCCAGCAGCGGAAGCGTGTCAAGGCCGAATTTGAATCGATTACCTCGACAATCCAATATGGCTTTCCATTCTTCGTTTTCTTTCGAACAATCTGTCGCGGAATAAACCATACCAATCCTAACTCTGGATCATAATCTGAAATCGGCGGAATGTAATGTTCGTCCAACTGACGCTGAACTTCTGGTGTAACAACCAAATGCATTGGAAAGATTCCAGTGATTGATGTTAGGTTCTCGATTTCTTCTGCCGCAGAGAAGTCGCCATCAGGGTAATACTTTTCAATGTTCTCATTGAACTTCTTGCGATTATAAACCCTATCTACTGCGACAGCAGACCAGAAATGCTTGCGTCCAGAGAATCGCTCATCCATTAAACTGTTCATTGCGCCAGCGCGAGTTAAACGATCAAGTGCTTTCTTGTTTAGTTTGCTGTATACAATATCGTCGTGGAACAAGAAATCCTCGATTGTTGCGAATGGTCTATGATCTACAATCTGTTGGATTGCTGCGTCTCCCAAGCCTTTCAAGCCTGCAAGTGGCTGAACTAACTTTCTATCATTATTTGGATCAATCTCCCATACAAACGATGAACGATTCACGTCTGCCTTTTCAATAGTAAATCCGTTCTGCTTTGCGATGTTGATCGCTCTTTCCTTACGCTTCTCTGGTTCCTTATCCAAGAAAGAAGCCATCCACTCTACTGGGTAATAGTTCCATAGCCAAGCGCATTGGAATGAGATTGCGGAGTAAGAAATAGCGTGTGATTTGTTAAAACCATACCCGGAGAAATACTCAAATCGCTCCCACATATCTTCTGCTTCTCGTTGGCGAATACCCTTTTCGATACAACCATTGATAAACTTATCGTGGATTCTCATCTTTACTTCGTGACCCTTGCCGGTTCCTTTCTTTGTGAGAACCTTGCGAAGAAGATTGCCTTCATCTAGAGAAATGTTCTTGCCTAACTTGTGAGCAAGAAGCGCAATCTGCTCCTGAAAGATTAAGAACCCGTAAGTTTCCTGTGTTACTTCCTTAATATGCTCGTTAATGTAATCAATCTCGTGAGGCATGCTCTTCGCTTGAATGTATTGCTCGTGAACATTTGCCGACAAAGGACCTGGGCGATAGATTGAAGTGATGGCTGATATATCAACTAATGACTTCGGCTTTGCGTTTGCGCAGAATTCTTGTGCTCGCATCTCTGTAAACTGAAAAATACCGGCGAAGTTTCCGCTCTGGAAAACATTCTTATATACCTTTTGGTCGTCAAAATCAATCTTATCCGGGTGGAGGTTAGCGTTGTAGAAATCTTGAACATCCTTGAATGTTGGGTTTGGATTATTCTTATGTCTAACAAGAATGTGCCTGATTGCCCCTTCGATCATACGAAGAGTAGAAAGCCCAAGCAAATCAAACTTAATGAACCCTAATGGCTCCAAGTGGCGAACGTGCTGTCCTTCTGCCCAAGGAGATTGCCTTACTCCTCCTGAACTAATAATCGGCATATGCTCATTTAGATCATCAGCAACCAATACACCGCCAGCGTGGCGTGAACAAGAACGAACTTGACCTACAAGTGCCTCAACGTGTGTCTTAATATGAGGATACTTAACAAGGAACCCTCGCAAAGAAGGAGAAAGTTCCATTACCTCCTTCCAAGTCGGGTTATAAACACCAGCCTTAATACCGTGCTTAACCTTTGCTAATGGAGTTGCTTCAAAGATCATCTGTGATGTAACTTTGTTTACTTCAATGAAAGGCACACCATAGAACTTTGAAATATCCTTAATCAAGGATTTAAGTTGCAATGTGTTCCAGTTTGAAATCGGGACAACAGAGTTCTTACCCCATTCCTCCATCAAAAGTTCTTTAAGTTCCATTGGCTCTGCTACATCGTAGTCAATGTCTGGATAGTCAGTTGCGTCCTTACGAAGAAATCTCTCAAAGAGAAGACCATACTTAATAGGATCGATTTGTGTAATCCCGAGAACATACGCAACCAAGGATCCTGCTGCCGAACCTCGCCCGGGGCCAGTAAGTTGAACTTCGTTTGCCTTGTCGGAAATGGCTTTCATAGTCAAGAAATACTTACTAAACCCCCGATCCTCAATAACATCAAGTTCGGTTTGTAGTCTATCTGTGTATTCCTTATTGTCGTGGAAGCCTAAATTGCGAAGACCTTCCAAAGAATAGTTAACCAATGCCTGATCTGCCGTGAAGCCGGCTGGAACCACAAAGTTTGGAAGTTTAACTGTAGTATCTGGCGCAAAGTCCTCGATCATATTGAAAGCAATATCGTGCGTTCTTGTGATTGAATCCATAACCAGTTGGTCATCATATTCTACTCCGCAAGACTTTGAATAATACTTATAGGAATCCCACATTTGGTTTCCGTTTTTTGGATAAAGTTCATATCCAATCTCTTCTACACCGGGCGGCAACTCTGTATTATCTTCTGCCCAAGCGGGTGCTCCCTTACCAAGCCAGCCTAAACGCTTATATAGTTCACGATCCCTCCAAGCATCAGGATTGGGGTAGTGACTGTCTGCGGTAGAGATAAGAGGAATCCCGAACTCTTTGTTCATCTCAATAATGTATTGATTTAGTTCGTGCTGCTCTGGAATATTGTTCCATTGTAGTTCGCCGTGCCAGCGATCTCCAAAGATCTCCACAAACCGGCGTGTTGTTTCTCTCATAGCCTCGCGGACTGCTTCTGGACCTTCTTCTCGGTTTGCCCAGTAGTTCCCGGCATAAGGACCGCCCAAACACGCAGATGCGGCGACAATGCCCTCTGAGTACTTGTTTAGCATCTTATAATCAACGCGAGGATAGCGATAAAAGTTCTCTTCTTTGTAAGACTCAGAGATTAACTTAAATAGATTAGTTAGTCCTGTCTGGTTTTGAACCAAAAGAACAAGGTGGCGGCGACGGTTAATAACTGACTTAATAGCCTTCTTGGAAGCATCTTCGTCTTCAACGGTTGCTCCTGATGTATCTCCTTGTTTTGCTAGGGACTTTGCTTGTTTTGCGTCGGCTTTGACGCGATCATAGTCTTCACGCCACTCTTCAATGGAAGGCAAGAAATATGCTTCTACTCCAAAAATAGGCTTAAAGTTCTTTCCCTCAGCCTTCATCTTCTTCCAGTGAAGCAACTGATGAGAAAAACCATTCATATTGCCGTGATCTGTGAGAGCAAGTGCTTCTCCACCGTTCTCATAGCAAAAGTTCATGTGTTCGCTTGGGTATCCCATAGCGTCAAAGATGCTGCCCGCAACCGAGTGAGCGTGAAGTCCTACAAAAGGAATCTTTTTATCCGTCATCTATTTTCGTCCTCTATACATTGTTGTTGTGGTCGGGCGCCGGGTTCGTTTCCCCAGGTCCGATGATATGAATTTAGCATACCCAGCCCAGGCTGTCAAGTCATAAAAGGTCTTGATTTCCTGTTCTGTATTATCTGGTCCTCCTCCAAACACGTCAATCAAACTATATTTGCGGGACACCAATCTTTCTTCTATTGGAAGCTTTTCAGTTGGGGGACCGTCGCCTGTTGGGATTCGCCAAGTAGAAGAGTTTGTTGTAATCGTGTGTTTTGCTCTGCGCCACTCATCAGGACTAAGAACAAAACTTATAGGCAATCCATCCTTGATAGTTTTGCCGTTATGAGAGAAATAAAATGGAGCGTTCTTGCGAACAGCGGCTCTATGCTTTAATACTTCTAATGGATCCAACATTCCCAATGGAAATGAAACATAATACTGACTTGGGCGGGTCCATCTGGAAAATCTTCTCATTATCCAATAAGCGACATTGGCGCCATATATGATTGACCAAGAATAGTTATCAACTTTGTCTCTGTGTTTTGGATGGATTGGAACATAGTATATTGGAACTTCCATATGATTTGTTCCTCCAAAGCGTTTAAATGTTCCTTGCTCAACTGATCGTATATCAGTGGCGTATTCTCCTACACGGCGTTTTATTAAAGGCGCAACGTCATCATTTGCTACAATCCAGATAGATGAACATCCAGCGTGGATACATTCATAAACTGCTGCTTCCAAAGCGGTATAGTTGGCGGCGACAGGCATCAAAGATGCGTCCCATTCCATACCAAACTCTGAGGTGAGTCCTGCGACTGGAATAATAGCCGGCATATTTAACTTACTCATATAATGTTATCCTTTTATCTAAATCATCATATATTTTAAACTTAAAGTTATTTTTTATTATGTGTCGCGATGAATGAACTATTTTAAGGCTGCGTCCTCTTCGTCTTTTTATGTTGTTTTCTTTTAAGGTTCGCTCTACAAATATGCGAATCACAGTATCAGAGTAATCAAAGCTTTTTATGTCTTTGTAATCTATTACGCTGGTAACAACAATATCTTTATAATCCCCGGATGTATTCTTATCAATGCGGTTTGATACAACAAAATCTATTGTCTTTATAAAACTGTCTTTGGGGTTTATTACGATATGGCGACCAAGGCGAGAACCAAGTGTTATATCAAACATATCATAAACTAAATAATCTTCTATAACCTCGCTTACTCCTAGATCACCGCAGTTATCAAGATCAAAAATATGCAAACTACCAAAGTTGATTAAAACTTTGGTGTTGCCTTCGGTAATGATTCTTAACTTGTTATCTTCTAATCCAATGGTTTGGATGCTAAAAGGTATTGGTAATAATGACCTTATTCCTAGATCATAGATTCCTTTATACCATTCACTTTTAATATCTTCATATCCAACAAAGTGATGGAAAGGACGCTGCTCACTATTCACAATCAAGTGATAGCCATTCTCTCGCGCAAACGAAACTGCCTCCTCTCGCCACCCAAGAACTATATTGTCGAAGGTGTATTCAAGAGGAGGCAGTTTCATCATATGGTATTACTATACCACTGATGATGGGTTAGGTCAAGCGTTATTTTATTTATATCCTACAACGTCGATACGTCAATGATCTTGGGAGGCTCCGGTGGCGGGGGAGGAGGACCATCCATAAGGCGAGTTGCCGGCTCCAGCCCGTAGTCCAGACCGGTTTGTGACAATAGCTCCATACTTGGGCGTAGGAATCGTTCAGGATCTTTGTGGGATAACTTATATTTTTCGTAATCGCTTGTGTCCAGCATCTCATAAGGCACATTGATCAAGTAATACATGAACCCTTCCATAGGATCCCGGGACCCGGGCATTCCTCCAGAGCGGTCCTCCCTAAGTACCTCAAAGTTATAGGTTCTGCCCTGAAGATCCGGAGTCGGCATGCCTTGGGAAGTTTCTTCTCCTTCTTGATAGGTCGCGATCTCTTCTTTTATAATCTTCTGTAGTTTTGCTTTTGTTAGTTTCATTTTGTTAATCCTCTTGTTTTATTGATGCTTGGTTAAGTCAAGCGATTATTATTCGCGTCTACGATTCGCCTTTGGCCCGAAGCGCCTGATGCCGGATTGTGTTCTTTC
>VMHT01048694.1_pt1 | contig 10696 bp, 8 predicted proteins | sample 4693611 | NCBI WGS metagenome assembly VMHT01 (sample SAMN12280063, study PRJNA550983) | marine metagenome | isolation source: seawater sampled from same location over 5 years 0.02-0.2 micron viral filtrate | place: USA: collected off the coast of southern California halfway between the port... ...
AAATGTATCGCAGGCCACATGTCATCTACAGCTACTGCTCAGACGATTACAAGTACTGAAGTATTGCGTGATCCTGATAGCTTTGGCGATATAGTGCGAGGTCTTCATGTATATGGAGCTAAAGTACTACGCGGTGAAGCATTAGTTTCTGCTTTCTATGGTATTGACTAAATAGATTTGGGAGGTGTAAAAACCTCCCCTTTCTTTTTTTAGAGTACAAATTTTATTTAAACCCAAACAAGGAGACATAATATGTCAAACCCAGTATTCAAAGTACGTGATACAGGGCGCAACTCAGCTCGAACAGTCGATGTTGGGCAAATTGCTGACAATCTTTGCAACTCGTGGACTTCAGCTACAACAGGAACTATTGCAGTTACTGCTAACGCTACTTACGATGTTTCATTTACACAACCCGCTGATACTATTATCAGAAATCTTATTGCCATTCCCGCAGGTAACATTGTTACAGCAGGAGCTTCAGGTGATGATGTTGATTTTGATTTAGGTACTGCAGCAGGTGGTGGTCAGGTTATTGATGAAAAAGCTATCTTAGACGATGGTGGATCAGCAGTAACTTGGACAGCAAACGCACCTTTGTATATTATTCAAAACTCACACGGACACGCAGCTAACGCTTTTGTAGGTACAGGAGTAACAGCAGGTGTAGTAGGTGGACCTGCAACTTCAGAAGCTATTGTTATAGCCTCTACGTTGTATAGTGCTGCTGCTCGTACACTTCATGCTCGTCTTAAGCCATTAGCAAATAATCTTGCTACGGCAGCTACAACAGTTACTTACTTAGTAGAGTTTTTACATCTCGGCTCAACCCCTGATTAAAAATGCCACAGTTAGGTAACGATAAAAATCCTATGATCCTAAATGGCTCTAGTAAGCCTAAAAGCACTAGAGTTTTAGGATTGTTAGGTAGCGCATATTCTGGTGAAGCAAAGCAGAAATACGCTGATAACTATGATCGTATATTTGGTAAAAAAAAGGATAAGTAATGGCTACAACATATCTGACATTAACTAATGAAGTTCTTAGAGAACTAAATGAAGTTCAGTTAACATCAGCTAACTTTTCAGATGCTGTAGGAATACAAGCTTTTGTAAAAGAATCTATTAATAAATCATTAAATGATATAGCTAATGCAGAACCACAGCTTCCTTTTTTTGCAGCAGCAGCTAGCGGAGGCACAGATCCATTTTACGGTAATGTTACAGTAGCATCAGTAGCAGGACAGCGTTGGTACACTCTCAAAGCAGGAAGCTCTAGTATTACTACAGACTATGCTTCTATAGATTGGGATGATTTTTATATAACTACAATTAGTGTATCAGGAGAAACAGCTCCTTATGTATCTAAAGGTCTAAAGTTTATAACACTTGCAGACTGGACAAGACACTTAAGAGATTCAGAAAACGCAGACGATGCAGATACACAAAATCATGGAGAACCTAAGTATGTTATTCGTAGTCCTGATAATCGCAAATTTGGATTAAGTCCTATACCTGATAAAGTATATAACGTACATTTTTATGCGTATAGCGCACCTACAGAACTTTCTGCACACGGAGATACTATAATATTTCCAGATCAGTATGCTTCTGTTATTACAGCTAGAACACGTTATTACGTACATCAGTTTAAAGAAAGTTTACAGCAAGCAGCTTTTGCGTTAGATGATTATAAAAAAGGTATGAGAACTATGAAGTCTAACCTTATTAATCCTCAACCTAAAGATATGACAGATGATAGGATTTATTTCTAGTGTCAGCATCACAGCCTTTTTCAGTTGCGCTGCAAGGTGGTTTAGATAAGTCTAGTAATTCATTAGAGCTTTTAACAAAACCCGGAGTAGCTACTAAGTTAAAAAACTTTGAAGTTTCTACGAAAGGTGGGTATAGACGTATTAATGGTTTTACTTCTTTTGGAGATGGGACCAGACCTAATAGTTCTAACTCTATAGAAGGATTACATATCTACGCTGATGGTGTAATAGCTGCATCAGGTACTAATATATATTTTAGTCAAGACGGTGATAGTTGGTTACAGATTAATAAAGACAGTGTAGCAGGCGGTGGAGATAATTTTAGTACTTTTTCAGGTCGAAGTACTCTAGCTAGAACTTCTCAAACTAAAGCTTCTTTTGTAACTTTTGAAGGTAATACTACATATGGTGAAGTTGTAGTTACCGATGAAGGCTCTGGAGTAAAACCTTTCTATTTTAAAATGACAGGTACTGGAGGTGCTTTAAGTAGCAGAACTTTTTTTGCAAAAGAAATAACAGTAAGTGGCACACATTATCCTAAGTTTTGTGTGGTACACGATAAACATTTAGTAGTTGCAGGTGCAGCTACAGCTTTAAATACTATATTTTATAGTGGTACAAGTGATATAGATGATTTTACTTCTACAGGATCAGGTAGTATTGTACTAGATGATCAAGTAGTAGGTTTAAAATCTTTTCGTAATGAATTATTTGTATTTTGTAGAAACTCTATATACAAGTTACAAAATATAAATGACTCAAGTAATATAGCAATAGTACCAGTTACAAAAAACGTAGGTTGTGTAGACGGTAAAACTATACAAGAATTTGCAGGTGACTTGATCTTCTTAGCTCCTGATGGTTTTAGAACCATTGCAGGTACAGCAAGAATTGGTGACGTTGAGTTAGGTACTGTAAGCAAAGCTATACAACCTTTAATTAATGAAATAGTAGGATCTTCATCCTTATTTGAGTATAGCAGTGTAGTTCTTAGAGATAAGTCTCAATACAGAATGTTTTATAGTACAAGCACAGCTTCTACTACTAATTCAAAAGGAATTATAGGAACGTTAACTCAAAGAGGTTTTGAATGGTCAGAAGTACAAGGAATACAAGCTCCTGCTGTTGCTTCTGGATTTAACTTTTCAAGAAAAGAAAAAATGTTTCATGGTGATAGAGATGGATATGTTTATAACCATGATACAGGAAACACTTTTAATCCTGCAGGAACTTCTGTAAATATTGATGCAGAGTACCAATCACCTGACTATGATTACGGAGACTTTGGAACTTTAAAAACTTTAGATCATGTTAAAGTATCTTTGTTTCCTGAAGGAGATATATCTCCAACACTTAGAGTTCGTTTTGATTTTGATAGTTTAGATAGGCTTCAACCAAACGATGCTAATATTATATCAGCAACACCTTCTGTATTTGGAGACTCTGCAGCAGTTTTTGGTACAAGTAAATTTGGATCACCTGAACAACCTTTAGTTAGATCAACAATAGTAGGAAGCGGACATAGTAACTTTTTTAAAATATTTAGTAATGATTCTAATGCTCCGTATACAATAAACGGATTATATATAAATTATAGACCATCGGGAAGACAATAATCTAAAGAGAGAACTAAATTATGGCTCAAGCATACACACGACAAAGTACAATAGCTGATGGAGATACTATCACTGCTGCACTTTTTAATAACGAATACAATCAACTTTTAAACGCTTTTACTTATCACGCAAGTAGCGACTCAACTTCTGGTCACAGACATGATGGAACGACTGGTGGAGGCGGTAGTATCTCTAAAATAGGTGACTTAGATTTTCTTAATAAAATACAAGCTGATAGTACTAACAATCGTTGGGGAATATTTGTAGAAGTATCTAGTGCAGCCGTAGAGCAAATAAGAATTTCTGATGGTGTAGTATCTCCTGTTACAGACAGTGACGTTGATCTAGGTACAAGTTCTTTATACTTTAAAAATGCTTACATAGATTCTATAACTACTACAGGTAACGTAGCTGTAGGTGGTAACTTAACAGTTACAGGTACTACTGCATTTAACGGTGGTACGTTAACGTTAGGTGATTCAGCTTCTGATAACGTAGTGTTTGGTGCTGACATTAACAGTAATATGATTCCTAACACAGACAGTGCTTATGATCTTGGTAGCTCTTCACAGGAATGGAGAGACTTATACTTAGACGGTACTGCACACATTGATACGCTAGACGTAGATGTAAACGCTACCGTTGCAGGTACACTTGGAGTAACTGGCATTGCTACTTTTACTGATGATATTATTATTGGTGACGGTAAAACTATTGGTTCTGCTTCAGATGTTGACGCTATAACAATAGCAGCTAATGGTCAGCTTACACTTACACAAACTTTAATTGGTACAGCGTTAGACATTAGCGGTGACATTGATGTAGATGGTACAACTAATTTGGATGTAGTCGATATTGACGGAGCTGTAGATATGGCTAGTACGCTTGCGGTTGCAGGAGTACTAACAGGAGCTTCTCTAGATATTTCAGGTGACATTGATATTGATGGTACATCTAACCTTGACATTGTAGACATAGATGGCGCAGTTGATATGGCTACAACACTTGCTGTTGCAGGTAACGTAGACTTTAACGGTGATTTAGATGTTGACGGCACTACAAACCTAGACGTAGTAGACATAGATGGTGCTGTAGATATGGCTTCTACATTAGCAGTTGCAGGTGTTTTAACAGGCGCATCTTTAGATATTAGTGGTGATATAGACATAGACGGTACTTCAAACTTAGACATAGTTGATATTGACGGTGCAGTTGATATGGCTACTACACTTACAGTTGGTGGTGAAATAACAGCAGCTAGTTTAGATATATCAGGTAACGTAGACATTGATGGTACACTTGAAACAGATGCACTATCTTTAAACGGTACAACAGTTACAGCTACTGCAGCAGACATAAATTTAATAGATGGTATAACTAACGGAACAGTTATAGCAAGTAAAGCAATCGTTACAGATGCTAACATAGACATAACTGGTGGTAGAAATATTACTATTAGTGGTGAGTTAGACGCTGCAACCTTAGACATATCAGGTGATGCAGACATAGACGGTACTTTAGAAGCCGATGCTATTACTATTGGCGGTGTAACACTTGCAGAAACTATTAGTGATACTGTAGGTGCTATGGTAACAAGTAATACTGAATCAGGTATTACAGTAGCTTATCAAGAAGCAGACAATACTTTAGACTTTACAATCGGTACGCTTAACCAAGATACAACTGGTACAGCAGCAATAGCTACAACAGTTACTATTACAGATAATGAAAGCACAAACGAAAACAACGCTATTATCTTTACAGCAGGTGGAGACTTAGACGGTGGTAACTTAGGTTTAGAATCAGATGGTGATTTAAAATACAACCCAAGTACAGGAACTCTTTCTGCAACTAACATTTCAGTTAGTGGTACGCTTAGTACTGTAGACTCAGTTACTATGAGTGCTAACAATGCTGTTGTATTTGAAGGTGCTACTGCTGATGCACACGAAACTACACTTACTATTGTAGATGCTACTGCTGATAGAACAATTACTTTACCTAACGTATCAGGTACAGTTCCTGTATTAGCTGCAGCAAGTAATACACAAATTACTTCTACACCTGCAGAACTTAATATCTTAGACGGTGTTACAAGTACTGCTGCAGAGTTAAACATCCTTGATGGTGTTACAAGTACTGCGGCTGAACTTAATGCCTTAGATGGCATCACCGCTGTAGTAGGAGAGCTTAATGCTCTAGACATAGGTAGTACAGCAGTAGGTACGGCAGTAGCTTCTAAAGCAGTCATACTAGATTCTAACAAAGATTACACAGGCATTAGGAACTTAACTATTACAGGTGAGTTAGACGGTGCAACTCTAGATATTTCAGGAGATGCTGATATAGATGGTACTACTAACTTAGATGTCGTAGACATTGATGGTGCGGTAGATATGGCTTCTACACTACAAGTTGATGGAGCAATTACAGCTTCTTCTACAATCAATACAGTAGGCATAACTGGTCCTAAAACAAACTTTGTAGGTAGTATGCTTATCAGTAACGATGCAGGTACAGGTACATTAGATGAAGCTTCTAACAATACAGGTTTTGGTAATGAAGCATTTGATGATCTTACAAGTGGTGATAACAATACAGGTGTAGGCGCACAAGCGTTAGCTAAACTTACAACAGGTTCTAATAATACAGCAATGGGTAACAATTCCCTTGATGCAAATACGACAGGTGCTAGTAATACTGGATTAGGTGCTTTATCTTTATCAGGAAATACGACAGCAAATGACAACACAGCAGTTGGAAGGTCGGCTTTACAAGCAACCACAACAGGCGGTTCAAACACAGCAGTCGGTAGAGACGCTGGATTTACTGCAACAACTGGTTATGATGCAACTTATATTGGACATCACGCTGGTAGACTTAGCAATGTGGCAGGTCTTACTCTAGTTGGCGCATACGCTGGTGATGCCATTACTACTGGTGGTGGTAACACCGCTTTAGGATATTATTCTTTAAGTGCTACTACTACTGGTGCTAATAACACCGCAATTGGTCAAGCTGCTTTAATCGCAAGCACCACAGCATCTAACAATACAGCAGTCGGTAAGGATGCTCTGAATGATAACACCACAGGTGATTCTAATACAGCAGTAGGTTTTAGTGTTTTAGGAGCCAACACCACAGGAGCAGCAAACACAGCCGTAGGACATAATACTTTAAACGCTGCCACCACAGCAAATAACAACACGGCTTTTGGTTATAATGCGTCAACAGCAAACACTACAGGAACTTTAAATGTAGCGATTGGTTCAGAATCTATGGCAGATACTACCACAGGTAGCAATAATACCGCAGTTGGTCAGAATTCTTTACACGCAAACACAACAGGTGGTACAAATACAGCCGTTGGTCAAAATGCTTTACTTACAAACACCACCGCTTCGTTTAACACAGCAGTTGGACACAGTGCCTTAGAAGCTAACACTACAGGTCATACTAATACATCAATCGGTAAAAACTCTTTAGCAGCTAACACAACTGGTGCTAACAACACCGCAGTCGGTAATAATGCTTTATCAACAAATACTACGTCTAACTTAAACTGCGCAGTTGGTCAAGAAGCTATGAAAGTATCTACAGCAGCAGCTAACGCAGCGTTTGGTGCAACAGCTTTCTATGCACTAACAACAGGAACAGAAAATACTGCTCTTGGATATGCTGCAGGATATGCTCAAACAACTGGTTCTTCTAATACTTTTGTTGGATATGGTGCAGGAGATAGTTCTACAACTGGTGCTGTAAATGTATGCATAGGTGCTGTAACTGATTTATCTTCTGTTGACGGTGTTGGTAATATAGTAATTGGAGAACGGCTTACTGGATATGGAAACAATACTGTTAATTTTGGGAGAACAGCAGTAGGTAGAGTTTATAATCAATATGATACTAATAATAGTTGGACTAGAGATTCAGATGAAAGATTAAAAACAAATATACAAAACGATACATTAGGTTTGAATTTTATAAATGATTTAAGAACAGTAACCTTTAACTGGAAACCTAATAATGAAATACCAAAAACTTTACAAGCCTATCAAGAAAAAAATGAAAGAGATACCTCAACTGTAATGCACGGTCTTATAGCGCAAGAAGTTAAAACAGCTTTAGATACCGCAGGTGTAAGTACATTTGGTGGATGGTCTATAGATAATAAAGATGGAACACAAGGTGTATCACAAGAAATGTTTATCCATCCATTAATTAAAGCAGTCCAAGAACTTTCAGCAGAAATAGAAGAATTAAAAAACACTAAATGTAAATGTAACGAGGAATAGATATGGCAGTAACTAAAACAATGACGAAAGCAACACCATCTGAAAAGTCTAGTAAGGCACAGGAATGGAATTTAGAGATGAAATATGAAAACGATAGTGAAGGTGATGCTACTTACTATACTACTACTTTCAGACACAGAGCAGTAGCAGCCGATGGTGATTTTACTGCAGCCGCTAAAGGCACGTTTAACTTAGCCGCTTTGACAGCACTTTGTCCAGTGTCACGTTGGGATGCAGTATTTGCTAGTCAAGTAGATTCAGTAATAACTAATCCTGTAGTACCACCTGTAGCAGACGAATCTTTTAGCGTACCGAGTTAACTCTATGACAACACAAGTGCATACGATGCCTAGTGTTTTCGTAATGGAACACGATGTATCAGAAGATGTAGTAACTAATCTTAACACTTACTTAGATAGTTACTTAAAAGAAAAGAAACGTAAGTCGCTTGCTTCCACATTAGTTGGTCAGATACAACACGGACAGCAATTATTAATGGATCATAACGATGAAAAGGTTTCTGAATTTACTAACTTACTATGTAGTTTGGGTGCTAAATATATTAACCGCTTTTCTCAGGCTACTGGTGCAACTTACAAAACTAACAAGCGTGTAGAAATGGATGAGCTTTGGTCAGTACACAGCTATGAAAGGGATTACAATCCTATACATAGTCACGGTACTAAAACATTAATGGGTATATCTTGTACAACGTGGACTAAAGTACCACAACAAATACTAGATCAACCTACAGCAGGTACTCCAAACTATAACTTGTATAACGCTAGTGGAGACTGTGACGGCTACTTAGCCTTTAGTTATGGTCAACAACACGTTACAGACGTAGAGACTCTAAAGCCTCCACAGAGCTTTGTACTGCAACCTCAAGTAGGTAAGTTGTATCTCTTTCCAAGTTGGTTACAACATATGGTCTATCCTTTTCAAGGTGATGGAGAACGCAGAACAGTAGCAGCTAATTTAAATTGTTGGGATATGCAGGCAGCGTAATATGGATATGGAAACTTGGAACATACTTATAACTTTAGTCATAGCTCCTGTAGTCTATAGTATTCGACAGAACTTTGTAGAGCTTAAAAGAATTGACGTACTCTTAAATAAGACCAGAGAAGAAGTAGCTAAAAACTATGTAACTAAAGATGAAATGGAAAGCAGTATGGATCGTGTGATGCGTATGCTCAGTAAACTGGAAACAAAACTTGATAAGCTTTTTGAAGTTAAAACTAACTAGGAATTAATATGGCGCGTAAAAGATATAAGACTAAAAGGATGGACTATCGCAAAGGTGGTCGAGTTTCTTTAAAACACGGTGGTAAACCTTCTCGTAAAGACTACGGTAGTAAAGATGCTTTTCAATTAGCTTTAGAACAGTGGGAAAATAATCCTGCTCATACTGCAACTGCAACTAATGCTCAAGGTAATACAGCAGAAGATCAAGCTACTAAAGAAAGAACAGCCACTGAAAGAGTACAACGAATAGAACGTACTGGTCCTGTCGTAGAAGACATTACTTTAGGAGATATAGGTACAGGTACTGACGCAGGTATAGCTAGAATTGATCCTGCTGAAGTTGCAAGAATAGGAACTCAAGGAGCAGCAGATAGAGTAGATATAAGAGGAGATAGAAATCTTACAATGGATGCTACTAGTGACGCGTATAAAATGGGTGCGCCTACAGTACAGCCTACAGCTACTAAAGCAACTGGTCCTCAAGTAAACGAAAGAGTTTCTAGTGCTACTGCAGCTCAAGCAGATGCACCTACATCTTTTGATCCTGCTACAATGACAGCAGCTCAAGCAGGACCTATGACCTCAACTACAGGAGCTGTTGGTGAACTATCTCCACAAGCTCTTGCTCAAGTAGAAGAGATACGAACTTTATCAGGAGATAACGTAGCTGCACAAATAAGCGCACAAGCTATAGAAGCTTCTAAAGCTGAGAATGTAGAAGCTGTTATATCTGCAGGAGCTTTTGTTCCTGAAGTTATAGGAGTTGCTGCACAACTTTCACCTACAGTAGCTGCTGAAAAACAAACAAGAACAGCTATAACTGGCACAGCTCCTACTGCTGTTGAAGCTCAAATAATAAACAGTATAGGTTTTGAAGCTGCACAGAGACAGGCAGTAACTGGTACAGCAGCTAAAGGTGATGCAGCTAGTATGCTTGCTCAAACAGCTTCTATTCCTTCTAACATAGCTGCTACTATCGTAGAAGATCCTGCAAGTGTAGAAGCTGCTATAGCTAATGAAGATGTAGAAGTACAAGCAGCTATTGCAGCTTTACCTACAGAAGCTTTAGTTAGTTCTCAAATGGAATCGTTAGTGGGAGGACTTCAAGACGGTCAGATTCCTGTATGGGCTAAACCTGCTGTAGATACTATAGAGCAGAACTTAGCGCAGAGAGGTTTAGGAGTTTCTACAGTAGGTAGAGATGCCTTGTTTAATGCTATTATACAAAGTGCTTTACCAATGGCACAAAGCAACGCACAAGCTTTACAAGCTAGAGCAGCTCAAAATCTTAGTAACGAACAACAAGCTAATATATTAGAAGCTCAACAAGAGCAACAGTTAAGAATGCAAAACTTATCTAATCGTCAAGAAGCAGGCAGTCAAACTGCACAGCTTGCACAGCAGTTAAGAATGCAACAAGGACAGTTTAGACAAGAAGCTACTTTAACTACAGCTCAACAACAACAGCAAACTAAACTACAAAATTTACAGAACTTACAGCAAGCTACTAATGCTAACGCTAGTAATCAACAAGCTTTAAATCTACAAGAACTAGGTATAGAAGCACAGTTAGAGTTAGCTGAATTGCAGATTATGGATTCTACTAACAGAGAAAACATGAGTGCAACTCAACAAGCTAGGTTAACTCAATACAACACTGCTGCTGATTTCATGGCTAAGAATGCTGCCTTTACACAAGAAATGCGTAGAGCTAATCTTACCACAGAGCAACAGATACAACTTGCAAATTTAAGTGCGCAAAA
>VMHT01050808.1_pt1 | contig 10696 bp, 10 predicted proteins | sample 4693611 | NCBI WGS metagenome assembly VMHT01 (sample SAMN12280063, study PRJNA550983) | marine metagenome | isolation source: seawater sampled from same location over 5 years 0.02-0.2 micron viral filtrate | place: USA: collected off the coast of southern California halfway between the port... ...
CAGCATGATTTCTGGCTCCGGAACAGTTGAACTGGTTTACGACCCAGATGCAACGGGCCAAGCCGGTTTCATTGAAGACATCATCAAAGCAAATGATGCCGCTGATGCTTCGTTCGAGTTGTTCACCACCGGCAACACAAACGGCACTGATTCGGTTGCCTTTGGCGGAATTATCACTGACATGGAGATCACTTCAACTGTCGGTGAGCTAGTTGTTGCCACCTGCAACTTCATCACCAGCAGCACCATCACATCTAACCTTGAGTGATGAGGCTATAGTTTGAATGTATTGTTCAAGCTATTAAATGCCTGTTTCCAAGCGATTTGTGGATGAACTGGTTGAGGCATTTGATCTCAACCAGCGCCGCAAATTTGTTTTGACGCTGCCATCAGGCGACACAAGAAATCTTTATTTCAAGCCGATTACGCGCGCTGATCGAAAAAAGGCGCAGCAGTTAGCTGGCACAGACGAAGCGCTGGACCTCAGCACCAACATGCTTTGCCTGCTTGCAGAGCTAGAGGATGGAACAAAACCGTTTGCTCCTGCTGATGCGGCAAAGCTGCAACGAAGGCTGCCTGAGTCTGTTCTGAACGAGCTTGAGTTGTTCCTGTTTGGCCTCAGCGATACCGCTGATATGGAAGAAACAAAAAACGACTAAGGCAGGACAAGTGGACTTTTTTTGAGTTTCACTTGGCCTGCACTTTGGGCATGACAGTAAGCCGGTTGCGCACAGAGTTAACCGATGCGGAGCTGATTCACTTCGCTGCGTACTTTGAACTCAAGGCTGAGTTTGAGGAGCAAGCAGTACAGCGCGCAAAACAGATGCGCCGGTAGTATTAGCTAGTTGATTGAGGGCTGATGGAATCCGTTCAGCTAGTTCTAAAGCTCGAAGATCAACTCAGCGGCAAGCTCAAAAAAATCAGCCGTGACAGCAGTCGCCTCGAGCGGGCTGTCATCAAAGTGCAAAACCAAGCTGTTCGTCTGCAGCAAAAAGCAAAGCAGATGGGCAACTCGTTGAGCAACGCTTTCGATAGGGCTCGTAAAGGCGCGGATGGCCTAGCAAAGAAAATGAGCGGCCTGCGCGGGCTTGCCATCGGTATCGGAGCAGGAGCAGCAACAAAATCATTTATTGACCAGGCGGCATCGTTTGAGCAAACGCAGGTCCGCCTCGAGCTGCTGTCTCGTCAATATGGAGAGTTTGATCAGGTCCAGAACTTGGTCAAGAAAAACGCCGCTACGTTCAACCAGTCTCTGGGTGAATCGTCCAATAACTTTGCGGACATTTTTGCGCGCCTGCGTCCGCTCGGCAAATCGCTGTCTGAAATCCAAACGGTTTACCAAGGCTTCAACGCCGTAGCGCTCGCCAGCGGCACATCGGCTGGAGCTGCGTCATCTGCGTTCTTGCAGTTGAGCCAAGCCCTCGGATCTGGTCGCTTACAGGGCGATGAGTTCCGATCGATCTCTGAGCAGATTCCAGGAATTTTGACCCTTGTCTCTCAGGAGATGGGCGTTACGGTCGGAGAGCTTAAACAGCTAGGCAGCGACGGCAAGATCACAGCCGACATATTGATCAACTCTTTGGCAAAAGGATTTGAGCTAAACAAAGACAAAATAAAAGAGCTGCTTGCAGAGTCACCAGCGGCGAAATTCAAAGCGCTAAAAAACCGCGTAGATGAGCTGCAAGTATCTATTGGACAGCAGCTTTTGCCGGCAGCGGAGGGCGCTGCAGGTGCTCTTGAGGGCTTGGTCGATGTCGTTCAAAAACTACCGCCCGAGCTGCAAGGACTGCTCAATTTAGGGGTTGGCGTTGGCGGTGCACTCGCTGGAGTAGCGCTATCTGCAAACCTGCTTGGTATCAGTTTAACTTCCGCAAAAATCAAAGCGGGCTTTCTTGCTTTTGGCAAATTTGCGCTATTGGCCGCTCCGTTTCTTGGCGTGACGTTGGCCTTAGAAGATGCTCGACGCAAATTCAAAGAGTTTTCAGATCTAATCAAAACGGGAACAGTTGATGAACTAGAAGATGCAATCAAAAAAACGGACGTCAACCTTAAAAAAATGGAACAGACGCTGTCTGTAATTGAAAGCCAAGCGTATTACAGAGGGCAAGCAGCTGATGCCGCAGGTTTGCGAGATCGGATTAGTGAAGCAGTTGATCAGCTAGATAAACTCAAAGCTAGAAAGAACGTTCTGTCCCAAACTTTTACCATCGGAGGCATTAAATATGACGCCAACATGGTGCCAATTAATCCTCCTGAAACCGTAAGCCAACGAATTGAAAGAGAAGCAAGAGACAAACAAGAACCTAAAGATCCGCCAAAAGAAACCGACGCTCAGCGAACCGCCCGGCTGGCTCAAGAGGCAGCAACAAGACAAATTGCCTCTTTACAAGAGAGGGCGAGACTTGCCACTGCGATAACACAGCAGGAAGAGCAGATGTTAGGTTTTCAACTGCAAATCGAGCAAGCAGAGGCTAATCGAGCGATTCTTGGTGACGACATGACAAATGATTTGATTGATCAAATTAAACACACTTATGGACAGGTTCAACTCCAAAGCATGTTGAAACGACTCGGTAAAGAACGTGGCGATGAAGAGGACAAAATTACAGAAAAATTAACCGAAGTCGAAAAACTGTATCAGTCAATAGGCCAGCAAATTAGTACAGGCATTGTTGATAGCTTGATGCAAGCCAAAAGCGCATCAGAAGCGTTGTCAGGCGTTTTAAACAACGTTGCTCGTCAAATGATGCAGCTTGGTATTAATACTCTTCTTAAAAGCACTGGCTTTGGCATATTCTCAAACCTCCCTGGTTTTGCAAACGGTGGCCGCCCGCCTGTTGGTCGCCCTTCAATCGTTGGTGAACGCGGCCCTGAGTTGTTTGTGCCTGATCGCGCTGGCACGATCGTTCCTAATCACGCAATGGGCGGTGGCGCTAACGTGACTGTGAACGTTGATGCTTCTGGCTCTTCTGTTGAGGGTGACGGTCCAAACGCTTCGCAACTTGGCAGAGTGATCGGCGCTGCTGTTCAAGCTGAGCTGATCAAGCAAAAACGACCTGGAGGTTTGTTAACCCGCTAATGGCTGTATTCCCTTCAATTACACCGACCTATGGCGTGCAAAAAAGCAGTGCCCCTGTCACGCGAAAGGTGCAGTTTGGTGATGGCTATGAGCAACGTCTTACGTTTGGTTTAAACCAAAACCCCAAAAGTTACAGCCTCACGTTTGAGGTGTCTGAAACTGATGCTGACACCATTGAAACGTTTCTGGATGCACGGGCTGTTGATAACGCAAGCTTTGATTTCACACCACCCGGTGAAGGCAGCAGTTCAAAATTTGTTTGTGAGCAGTGGACTAAGTCGATCCCTTACCTGAACCGAGCTACGATACAAGCAACATTCCGCGAAGTCTTTGAGCCGTAATGACTGTCACGACTAGATCGAGCAAGGGCAGCCCGCTCACTCATACCGAAGTTGACACCAACTTTACAGACCTGCGTGATAGTTGCGGCTATATAGCAACCGGCCAAGGTGGAACGGTTACTCAAGCAACGTCTAAAAGCACAGCGGTAACGCTAAGCAAGAAGTGCGGTCAGATCACAATGAACGGTGCGGCATTGGCCGCTAACACAACTGTTTCATTTACGTTGACCAACACAACGGTGGCAGTGACTGACGTAATTGTTCTAAATCACGTTAGTGGTGGAACGGCTGGTTCTTATTTACTGAACGCACAGCCTGCCGCTGGATCGGCAAGCATTAACGTCCGAAACATCACGAGTGGATCGTTAAGCGAAGCAATTGTGATTGGGTTTGCAGTGGTGAAAGCCACTACTAGCTGAGCATGTCTTACGTCGTAACTGGATATTGGAACTCCGGTTACACCGACACGGAGTCCAGTGATGGCATCACCAGTGAGCTGCAAGGCATTTCTCCAACAGCAGTTATCGAGCTGTTCCAGCTTGAGCTGGATTCAGTGCAGCATGGAGTCGATACAACTTATTACTTCAGCGGTTTAAACCAAGGTGGCCTTCAGGCCATAACGTTTGGCGGGCAGCTTTACACAGCAATCCCGCTTGAAGCTGATGGTTTTAGCTACTCAGGGCAGGGCAGTTTGCCACGTCCAACTTTACGGCTAAGCAATCTGTTTAGCACCATTACAGGTCTGATTGCTACGTTGCCAAATGGATTAGAAGGCGCAAAAGTTACGCGCATTCGTACGTTAGCCCGCTACATAGATTCCATAAATTTTCCGCCAACTCCGGCTTATTTGTTGGCAGAAGACGGCAGTTTTATCTTGGCAGAAGACGATACGTTTATTCAAACAGATTTTAATGGAACAAATCCGTTTGGTACTCCAGACAGCACCGCTATTTTTCCCAAAGAAATTTACTACGTTGATCGCAAGTCAGCAGAAAACCGCACTTTAATTGAGTTTGAACTTGCGTCTGCTTTTGATCTTGCCGGTGTACGCGCACCAAAACGTCAGTGTATTAGCCGTTGCCAATGGGTCTACAAGTCAGTTGAATGTGGCTACGACCCAACAGTTGGCCCTGGCAAGGTTGTTAATGGTGTGACGTTTACGCGATTCACTGCCAATGATGTTGGTACGGCTGCAGACAGTGAAGACGTTTGCGGCAAGCGGCAAAGCAGTTGCGAGTGCAGGTTTGGTGAAAATAAAGAGTTACCCTTTGGAGGGTATCCAGGCATTGGGACATTCTTCGCATGACATGGCGTGATACTGCGTTACAGGACGCAAAAGACCGTTATCCATGGGAGGCTGTCGGCCTTGTTGTCGTTGTTAAAGGGCGCAGAAAGTATTGGATGTGCCGGAATATGGCGCACAACATGGAAGACATGTTTGTGCTTAATCCCGAGGATTATGCAGCCGCTGACGATAAAGGAGAGATTATTGGCATTGTCCATAGCCATCCAAAGACTTCACCGGCAGCAAGTGAGGCTGACAAGGTTTCGGCAGAAAAACACGGTTTGCCTTGGTACATCGTCAACCCACAAACCGAAACCTGGGATGAATACGTTCCATGTGGATACAAGGCTCCGTTGATTGGCCGTAAGTGGACGTGGGCGATTAATGACTGCTGGACATTGGCACGTGATTGGTACGCCGAAGAAGGAATCAACCTGCGTGATTGGGACAGGCCAGCAACGCCAAAGCAGTTTATGGAATCACCAATGTTCAACGATGCTTGGGCTGCGACAGGGTTTCGTGAGCTGACTGAAGATGAGTCTTTGACGAAGGGCGATCTGTTGTTGATGCAGATCAATGGCACTGGTTTGAATCATTGTGCGGTTTACATCGGTGATGGGATGGTGCTGCATCACTTGTCAGAACGGCTGTCTTCTAGAGATTTGTATGGAGGATGGTTACAATCCTGTACAGGGAAGCGGTTGCGTCATGTTGCGTAAAGTCCGGCTATATGGGGAGCTTGCCAAGGTTGTCGGGCGTCGTGTTTTAGAAGCTGAACTGTCTTCAGCGGCAGAAGCAGTGCGAATGCTGATTGCTAATTTCCCGCAGTTGGAACGGCACATGGCTGATCGCCACTACAAAGTGCTTGTAGGTAATGGTGCGTTAACGCTGGACGACTTGCATTATCCAGTGGGCCAAGAAGAAATCAAGATCGTGCCTGTGATTGTTGGTGCGGGTGGAAACGCTGGGCAAATACTTTTTGGCGCTGCATTAATTGGTCTTTCGTTTGTTACTTTTGGCGGTGCGTTTTTGGGCGGTACTGGCGCTGGTCTAGGTGCAGGTGGTCTAGTAAGTACAGCTACAACCACTGGTCTTTATGCCTCCGCTGGCTCTGCTGCTCTTGGTGTGATTGGTGCCGGCCTTGTTTTGAGCGGAGTCGCAGGGATAATTTCGCCTGTACCTAAAGTTCCTCAAGGCCCAGACACTCAGCAAGACCCGCGCAAATCATTTTCATTCTCAGGCATACAAAACACCAGTCGCGGTGGAACGCCAGTGCCGATCGTGTACGGCAAAACGTTGACCGGTAGTGTCGTCGTTTCAGCTGGTATCGACACTGAGCAGGTGCAGGCATGACTACGATCATTGGCGCAGGTGGCGGTGGTGGCAAAGGTGGTGGTGGCAGTAGGACGCCAAAGACAACACCTGACAGCCTTGATTCACGCCAGTACGCAACAGTCGTTGATTTGATTTCTGAAGGTGAGATTGAAGGTTTAGTTGATGGCAATAAATCAATATTTTTAAATGACACTGCCTTGGAAAGTGCCACTGGTGATCCTAACTTTGAAGACGTTACGATCTACACGCGCAACGGGACGCAAGCTCAAACCTACGTTCCAGTCACTAGCGGCACAGAAAACACCCGCAGCGTAAGAAGAGAAGTAACGCAACTTGTGCCAATTGTTGAATCGGTAACTGATGACGATGTTGATGCAGTGCGCGTCACGGTATCAATCCCTTCGTTGCAGAAAATTGACAACACGAATGGCGACACTTTAGGGACAAGAGTACAACTAAAGATTTTTGTCGAATATGCGGGTGCTGGTTACGGTGATGCAGTTATTGATGACACGATTTCAGGCCGCACGGCTGACTTGTACCAAAAAGATTATCTGCTTACGCTCAACCGCCCCAGCCCAACAAACAACGTCAACATAAAAGTTGAACGGATTACTGAGGACAGTGAAGACTCTTTGTTAAGCAACGCATTTAGCTGGTCAAGCTTGGTTGAAATAAAATACGCAAAGCTACGCTACCCAAACAGTGCTTTAGTCGCTCTACGGGTTGACTCTGAACAGTTCAACAGTATTCCGAGTCGAAAGTATTTAATTAAAGGCGTCAAGGTTGCTATACCTGCAGGGGTAACAGTTGACTCAAACACCGGCAGGATTATTTACCCTGATGATTTTATCTGGAACGGCACGTTCTCGGCTGCTACTTGGTGTAGCTGTCCTGCTTTTATCTTGTGGGATTTGCTGACGAATACTCGCTACGGATTCGGTAATCATATTGATGTTGCACAGCTTGATAAGTATGCGTTTTTTGCTGCATCAAAGTACAGCAATGCTCTGGTTGATGACGGGTTTGGAGGACAGGAAGCACGGTTTAGCTGCAACACGACGATCCAGACAGCAGAAGAATCGTTCAAGTTGGTCAATGACCTGTTGTCTGTCATGCGTTGCCAAGGTTTCTGGAGCGCAGGCAGCCTGACGATTGAGCAGGACGCACCAAAAGATGCTGCCTACCTATTTACGATTGCAAATGTCACTCAAGAAGGGTTTGGCTATAGCGGCAGCAGTTTAAAAACTAGGCCGACTGTCGTTGTTGTCAGTTATCTCGATCTTGACTTACAGGATACGGCTTACGAAGTAGTTGAGGATCATGATGGGATTGCGAAATACGGCGTGGTGCGTAAAGAGTTCAGTGCTTTTGCCTGCACCAGCCGAGGCCAAGCGGCAAGGATTGGCAAGTGGATTCTGTATTCAGAAAAGTTTGAAAAAGAGGTTGTCACGTTTGTTAGCGGCTTAGAAGCGGGCCAAGTCGTTCGCCCTGGAACGATTATTCAGATTGCTGACCCTGTGATTTCAGGCGCTCGCAAGGGAGGCCGTATCAAAGCTGCAACCAGCAACACGATCACAGTTGACGATACAAGTTCAACTGATCTGACTTTTGGTTTTGGGTCGTTCTTGTATGTGATCTTGCCTGATGGCACGGTTGATGGTGAAGTTGCTGATGAAAAGCTGAGGGTCACTGACATTACAAATGGGGTGATAACAGTAGACAGAAACTTTGCTGCGACACCAAACGTCAATAGTGTATGGGTATTAGAAAGTCTCGGGCTAGGTGCTAACAATATTCAGCCAACAACTTGGCGTGTTATCTCTGTCGAAGAGCAAGAAGGTATGTTGTATTCAATCAGTGCGATTGCTTACAACGCCAGCAAGTATGGTTTTGTTGAAGATGGAGAAGCACTGCAAACCCGTGACACAACAAATTTAGACGTTATCCCCGAGCCTCCAGAAGATTTGGAAGTGCTGGCAACTCTGCCGCCAGGAGGAACAATCCCAGAAAAAGAAGTGCAGTTTGTTTTAAATGGTCGCGTTGCAATTAAAATTACTTGGCATTGGCGCGTTCCTGCAGGTCAGGTCACTAAAAAGTTCCGAGTACGATATAGGCACGACGATGACAACTTCACAGAAATTGTTTCTCAAGGAACAACATTTGATATTTTAGACGCTAAGACCGGAAACTATCAGATTCAAGTTTCAAGTATTAGCAGCACCGGTATTTTGTTCAGTAAGCCAACTTTGGCTAACTATACGGTTGAAGGGTTAGGGGCAGTTCCTAACAATATTCGTGATTTAAGCCTTGTGCCAACGACTGACACTCTGGCTATTTTGTCTTGGAGAAAGCTCCAAGAGCTAGACGTTCAGCTTGGTGGTCGAATTATTATCCGGCATGATCCACGAGCTTTGGCGTCAGCTGAATGGACAACCAGCAACCAAATTGTTGATGGTGTCTCTGGAGCATCAACGCAAAAGCAAGTTCCGCTGCTTGCTGGAACGTATTTTGTAAAAGCAGAAGATTTCTTAGGCAATCGTTCCACAGTCGAAACAGCGTTTGAAGCATCATTGCCTGCTGCAGACGGTCGATTTTTAGCTAAGACCTATGCAGAGCATGCTACTTTTCCTGGCACGAAAACTAATTGCAGCGTTGTCTCTGGCAATCTAAATCTTGTCCCTGATCCTTATGTTGCTTTTGGTTATGTAGAAGATTTTTACGCGATTGGCGATGGTGAGGCTGAATACATATTCCAAGATACGTTTGACTTTGGCGTCAATCTAGATTTTATTGCTAGGCGCAGCATTGTTAGTTTTCCTTTAGCTATTACAGGGGCTTTGTTTGATAGCCGCTCTGGATTATTTGACAACGCTACAGGTTTGTTTGATGGTGACATTTCCGATGTTGTAAACGTAGCAACCTATATCAGAACAGCTACAACCGCTTCTCCTGCTGAGGCAGACTATACGCCTTGGGCTGAATTTATCTCTGCAGTAATTCAAGGCCGTCATGTGCAAGTAAAAGCGATATTAAATACAACTGATGAACTGACAAGCGTGTCTGCTGATCAATTAGGCGCAACGCTTGAATTGATGCGTAGAACAGAGACGGGTTCTGGAACGTCCGGCAGTGCAGTTACTTTTGCAAACGCATTCCATCAAGTGCCTGAAATCATGATTACTCCTACAGACTTAGGCACAGACGGACATATAACAATCACAAAAAGCGCAACAGGGTTCACCGCAACTCTTTCAAATGCTGATAATTCTGGGTTCAGCTACACTGCAACAGGATTCGGTCGTGCCCTTTAATGGCTCAGTCAGACCAGACTATTCAGAACGCTGCATTTCCAACCGTAAGGGCGGATATTAACGATAATTTGGCGGCTATTTACAGCCAAAACAGTGGAGCGTCTGCACCGTCAACAACTGTTGCGTTCCAGCCTTGGGTTGATACGAGCAGTAGCCCGCCAGTCTGGAAGATTAGGAATGCAGCCAACAGTGCATGGATCACGGTAGGTGTTCTTGATTCAACTAATTTTCAAGTCGGTGGTGTCTCACCGATTGCTAATGGTGGAACGGGTCAAACGACTGCCATCGCAGCATTAAATGCTTTGTTACCTAGCCAGTCGGGACATTCTGGGGACTTCCTCAAGTCTGATGGCACCAACGTTGATTTTGCAGGTGCTGCTACAGGCGTTGCATTGCAGGTGTTTACAAGTAACACGACGTACACGCCAACATCTGGCAAGGTCGGGTTTCTAGTCCTTTGCCAAGGTGGTGGTGGCGGGGCTGGCGGCAGTGAAGACCGTGCCGCTGGTTATTACGGTTCTTCTGGTGGTGGCGCTGGTGGTTGTGCTATTCGTGTTTACAACACAACTGAAATAGGAGCGAATGCTGCTGTAACTGTTGGCGGTGGAGGAAGTGGTGGTCATCTCGCGGGCGACGGTTCTAGCGGCAGTAATTCAACGTTTAATCCAGCTGGAACGGGCGCTACGCTGACGGGTGGCGGTGGAGGCGGGAGCACCCGTTTCGACACAGCGTCTCATTATTCAGCAGCTGGCACAGGAGGTGGAGCTAGCGGCGGGCAGCTAGACATGAGTGGACAAATGGGAAGTTTGACGCAATCGAACCCAACACGTTGGGTGTCAGAAGAGTCAACTGCAAGCGGGGCTGACGGCTACAACGAAAGCAACAGCGGCATGAAGGCCGCAGGTGGGGCGTCGTTTTTTGCTGGTGGAGCAGGTTCTGGCGGAAATGGCAGCTGGAGTCCGACCGATGGAACTGGAGGCGCTGGTAATGCTGGCGTCGTAATGGTTTTGGAGTTTTAATCCTTTTAGCTAATATGATGGCTGCAATAGCTGTCCTGTTTTAAGCCATGTCAAACAGAAAGATCACTGACATGGTGGCGCTTACAACGCCTGCAAGCGATGATGTTTTGCCGATCGTTGATATTAGTGAAGCGGCTGCAGTTGATAAAAATAAGAAGATCAGCATTGAAGAGTTATTTAAAGGTGTTCCTGATGGAACAGCAGCCGCCCCATCGATTGCATTTGAATCTGATAGTGATAACGGAATCTTTCTTGCTGGAACGAATACTGTTGGGATTGCAACTGCTGGAACGCAACGCGTAACTGTTGACTCAAGTGGGAAC
>VMHT01053549.1_pt1 | contig 10696 bp, 11 predicted proteins | sample 4693611 | NCBI WGS metagenome assembly VMHT01 (sample SAMN12280063, study PRJNA550983) | marine metagenome | isolation source: seawater sampled from same location over 5 years 0.02-0.2 micron viral filtrate | place: USA: collected off the coast of southern California halfway between the port... ...
AGGCCCGGTGGTGGACTTCTTTGCCTCGGTGCAACAGGAAGTCTAGTCGCAGGAGCATCAACCGGATACTTACTATCCCCCGGAGAAGAAGTTTTCCTTGAAATTAATAACATCAATACGATTGTTGCAACGTCTGTAAACTTTGGTGCGGATGGAGTGAATAATGACTTTTGTAATGTTTCTATACTAGGAACCTGACATGGGAGCAAATAGACATAGAATAACCGCCGGTCGTCACCTTAGTGCTGGTCAATTGGTTAGGTTGACCCAAGATTTCTTTGTCGCACCGAACCCATGTGATTTTGGAATATGCCCCCCTCCGGTGTGCGAAGATCCAGATCCAGATTGTTGTGATCAGGACACTGGAGACGGTAAGGGAATTGATGACAACCCCCAAGATAGAAGATTCTATAAAGCGGCAGACGCTTTCGCCCAGACAAACGGCGGTGAGGATCTTTCATCTCATTTCGCACTTGGGGCAATCAATTTAATGGTGCCCAGTCATTCACAGATATTTTCAGAAAACAGAAACAACCTAAATGACGCTGCGGATGATAAACACTCGGCAACTCAAAATATTATCAGTAATCTAGGACATGCTAGATTCAGGGAAGGAATGGCAGTTCATGACCCCCTCTCTGCGTTGAGTTATGCTGCGATTAAACCAATCAAGGGGTTGACTCCCGCGATGTCTATCGGCGAAAGTTCAGGCAGAATCAGTTCACTTCAAACAAGAGACAACTCTGGTGGAATTGACTTCTCTGCTGATAATCAAATAATACCAGCGGAAAGAAAATCATCTTTGGTCGGTGCTAAAGATCCAAGAAGAGCAGCAAGGGGGGTAGATGAAAATTCTTCCTTAGATGATGTTAATATAAACACTGCTGATCTAGTAACAAAAGTTAAATCTTTTTCTGATATAAACACGACCACGAACAAAGAAGTCACGGATACTACCAGACCCGAGGTCGGATCCAGAAATGCCAGAGAGTTCCGCCGGGGCGGGATCGACAATGATTGTCCAGATAACTGCAACCCCGGCGATAGTCAAAACGACTGTTGTTGCTTGTCTGTATGCTGCGGTCAGTGCGACGACATGCAAAAATGCAGTCTCGGGGAAACTACTCCTGTCTGCTCCTGTTGCTCTGTCGGTGCATGTTGCTCAAGTGACGGTCAATCTCCGCCATGTTGTGATGATGATCCCGGCGGTTGTGACGGTGGATGTGATGATTCCAATGGATGTAAGGATTCGGAATGTCCATGTTGCGTCGATGCCGGTGGATCCCAATCGGTGTGTCAGGCGGAAAAAGATTGTCCGATCCCCGCAGGCGACCCGCGTCCGGGAGATATCTGCGGTGGGTCAAACTGCTTTGGTGGCACTGAGGGGTGTCTGACTCTCGACGAGTGCCTTGTGTGTGATGGACCCGGTAAACAAGATTGTGGAGATTGTGACGATGTTTGTCCGGGAACGAATTGCGAAACAAAAGACGACTGCGGGGTTTGTGGTGGAAACGGAAAACAATCGTGTGGAGAATGTGGCGATGTAAAGGGATGTGAATTCTGTCCCGATGATTCCTCCGTGTGTGAAACCGATGCCTGTACAGATCCCGGTTGTGGTTGTGGATCTGGCAAGGGTCCATGTGATAGTAATGAAAATGAGTGTTGCTCCAACAATGATCCCGGTGCCGATCCAATCGGAAACAATGGTTGCATTGAGTGTGATGATTGCCCCGATATTCTATTCACACGACTAAACGGATCGACTGTGACCAGCATGAAAGGCAACTTCGCAAACAGAGATCTTGTTCCCTTTGTTTACATGAAGCACGATCTAAACTTAGGAAAGGGCAGCGGGACTGTTGTTGGAGAAAGAGATACAATTGTATCTTCTCAAGTTGTTCTAACTGTTTCTAGTGTTTTTGGACGACTAGCGTTCGTGGGAGCAAAACCACACGCTAGAAAATTAAAACTTGATTTATACGAACTTAAAGTTAACGTGGATCCGCAAAATAGCAACTGTACCCAGTATGCTAATGGGCAATCATGGACAAGTGCAAATGGTCGAAACACAACCGATAGGTCTGCCACACCTGTGTCCAGTGTCACAATCGACACCAGTGTTATCAAGGGAGACAAGATTCACTTTGATATTACTGAGATCGCAAGAAAAGCAGCAAAGGGTGATGGAAATGTTAAATTTATGATAGAGGCGGGCGAATACTACACATCGCCAACAAACTCAACTCCTGCCGCTGGTGCAAAGACAAAGGTTGCCATGTTGGTTGAATTTGAACAAGAGGGCATGCACCGACCAAAGATAGTGACTAACGTCATGCGGGGGCAGAGTCCTTCAACCGCCAGATTAGCACCCGGAGTTGCTCGTCGCCGTGCTATCGCTGGAGCGTGAGGTTCTGGAAATCTTCAATAGTTTGACGAAGAGAAGCAACATGGTTGATCGGGTTATCCACGATCTGTTGTGTGCTTCCATCTTCGCTTGTGATTAGGATGACAATTTGATCAATAGTCTGACCAGTCATCTCTTTCCACATAATTGCATATGCAGTTGCTTGCTGAAAGTAATTGCCGATGTCACTAACCCGCTTCTCACGGGTAGATCCCTTGAAGTCAATAATCGAGAGTTTACCTTTGTATTCTGCAACGCAGTCCACGCGACCGGCAAGTTTTAGTAACTTACTATAAAGCGGGACTTCTTGTGCATATACATTATCAATATTATTGAGCATCGGCAATGCCTGCTTGAATAATAGAGTTTCGTCACCCTTCGGGTTGAGTTCTTCGTTGTTAATATAATCTTCAATAAGACTATGAAGATGGTTGCCCCGACGAGTCACGCGGACGGACTCCTTGGGGTTCTTCCTTCGCCACTCAGCGAAGAACGCATTCTTCTTGTGTCCAGTGACGGTGGTAACTGAGAAATACTTGTCGCCGTCTGGGGTGACGTAGTGTCTACTGCCCTCGGTCGTAACACACCTTAGATTTTCAAAAGTATGTTTAGTGGGGATATGATTAAATGTCTTGTCGTTGTTCACATGCATATTATAGCATCCATTCTGTATTGTGTCAAGTTTATTAAATTAAGTTGTAAATTCTATTTTAACTTCAAGGATATCACCGTTGGCGAGATTTGAAGTTCTTGTCGGAAATTCCATATAATATGATTTACTGGATCCAGTGCCGAGTGTGCTTATGAACCCGGTATGTGTTATCCTGTCGCCAGACGATGCGTCCTGAATCAACACAGATAGTTCTACATTTTTCAAACTACCCATCGCCACGGTGGCATTGGCAAAATCGGTGCCACATACCGCCGTGAGGTAAAGGTGACCACTGGTTGTTGCATGTAAACCAAGACCATCAAAACCAAGACCACTTGATGAAGTTAACCCTGAATTCGTGAGTCTTTTAATACGGTCGCTATTCGGACCTGCAATTTGAGTAAATGCCTTCGCCGCTTTCGTACCAGTATGCGTTTCTCTGTTAGAGATTTGTAACTTACGGACTCTTCTCTGATTTGCTTTGGATTTTCTTTTAATACCACCAACGCCTTTAAATATTGATTGTGCTGCTGTGTATGGATTCATTTATTTCGCCCTTAAGTTTAATATTGATCCAAAACCGTTATTGAAGGCGTTGAAAACCACCCCGGTTTCTTGTCCGATTTGAACTCTTCTCAGATCATTTGTTGGAATGAAAAAACCCTCTTGCTTGCTTCCCGTATTTGAAAACGCTCCCGTTCGACTGTGTGTAATGAAAAAAGCGTCCTCGGTGGTTTGAACGGCACCGGTTGCTGCGTCAACATCTTTTATTCTAACTATTGGAGCAAGAGTGCGAACAGTTACAAATGAGGCGATTCCGTTTCCAACAGAGATTTCAACCCCCTCTGTGCATTCTGGTGTGTCTCGCAACCCCATCATATCCGCGACAGTTTGGTATAGGAAGGAAGAACCATTACCCGCGAGTGGATGTGGTGTCGCCGAGGGAATCGTCGTCTGCTTGATCAGATCATCTTGATCTTGAACCGTCCTGCGAATATCAGTCGTATTTTTTTTCAGTCTTGGGGAGTTCAGTGGTTCGTTATTGATCACATCCCCATTGGCATCGAGGTCACCCATGAATTATTCTCCTATGACTGAAAATGTGGCACCGGCGGTATTAATAAAAACTTTACCAAAATCATTCGTTGGAATGAACAAATCATCACCATCTTCTACGAGGAAACAGTCTGTTGTCGCAAGACCGGCAGCGGTAAGACCAACAAATGCTCTTCCGCTCCCCTCAACACTCCTAAGAAGAATGCCGGAGTTTAGTGGTTTGGTGTCACCATCAGCGAAAATTGCGTTGTTTGCGTTAGTAAACCCACTCGACTGGACAACTTTTTTGGTTCCAATTACCCTTGGTTCGGGTGCAATGGTGCGACGGATATCCGTTGCATTGCTTTTCATGCGATGTGTGTGGTTCGGTTCGTTATTGATTACATTTCCATTTGCATCAAGATCTGCCATTTGATATCTCCCTAATCATATTATGTAGGTTTTTGTATTCCACCCGAGCGGGTTGCTCTTGCATTTCTAGAATGGTGGACTGTAGGTTTTTGTAACCCTCTTCTGTTTTCTTCTTCTTTTTCTTTGAAGGATCCTCTGTGTTGGGTTCTTCTTTGTCATCCTTGGAGGGATCCTCTGTGTTGGGTTTATCCTCATCGTCTTTTTCATCCGAGGCGGGATCGTCAGTCTTAGGTTCCTCTTCACCACCCTCGTCATCCTTGGGTTCTTCGGTTTCAGGAGAGTCGGTGTTTGGTGAGTCTGTGTCAGGAGAATCGGTATTGGGTTTATCCTCATCAGATCCAGCGTCATCATCAGACTTGAACTTTTCACCGGTGGTTTTTTCCCACTGCTTGACTGCTAGTTCTCTATCATACTCTGAGTCATAGGTGGCATTGTTTATCTTGTCTTTCGATCCCTCGGGATCTTTCTTGGCGAGTTTGGCAACTTTCTTTTGTAGTTGCTCTATTTCTTTTATTGATTGTTGTGCTTGTGCCTTATCTTCATCACTTGCATCTGGATTCCTGAGAACTTTTTCAATTTCATCCAAATCGCCGTCATGCTTCTTTTTAAAGTCGGTGATATCATCTCTCTTTTTCTGAGCAGCGTCTGATTTTTCACCACTTTCAGTTTCTTTTTCTCCCTGTTTTTCTATCCAACCATCAAGACCTTTATCAAGCATGTCCTTTATCTTAGAAAGGGTATTTGCTTTTGAATCTTCCATTCCGGGGAAGGGGGAGGGTTCTGCTTCCATAAACGCCAATAATGCTTTGCCTGCCTTGGTTTCAGCGAATTCACCCATCTTTTCTTTAATTTTTTCGCCTAATTCTTTATTTCTTTTTGCCTTTTCCGCGTCTTTCTTATATTTGAGTGCTTTTTTGTCGGAGTCCTCCGGTGGTTCCTCGGTATCGCTCTCTCCACTATCGTCATCCTTGATGCCAAGTTCCCCCATTACATCGCTCATGGCAGAGTCAGATGCATCCTTGAAGTCTGTCTCGTTTTTCTTCGCCTGCTCAGGGGTTAAATCTACCTCATCGCTTTCTTCGCCGTCTTTGGTTTCTTCGCCGTCCTTGGGTTCTTCATCGTCTTTGGTTTCTTCGCCGTCCTTGGGTTCTTCGGTGTCTTTGGTTTCTTTATCATCCTCTGCCTCTTGCTCCTTGTTCTTTGGATCATCAGCAGGATCATCACTACCCTTCTCGGGTGTTTTCTCGTCTCTTGCCGCTAACTCTTTGGATGCAGACGCAGCAGCGGCACCACCGCGTGCGACGATCTTTTTGAGTACATCACTACCTGCTTTCTTGGCATCTTGAGGACTCATTTTCTTCTTCATGAGTTTTGTGTTCTCATAGTCGCCCCGCTTCTCACCGGGAGTGGGAGACTCAGAAACAAACTCTTCTGCAAGATTTAAAAGTTTATCAAACTGCATCTTCTATTTCATCCATAAAGTTATCTCGGAGATCCTCTGCGACCTTTCTCTTGGTAACTTTATCGATCTTGAATCCGGGACCAAACTCCTTGTTGTAACTCTTGATGCCATGCTCGACAGCATACATGAATCCCTTGATGGCGAGTTCGGGATCATATGTTCCCTTCTTCATCTTTCTTGCAAGGTTTTTGATAATTGGTTGAATTCTTTGACGATAAATGGTCGCATCATTCTCAATGTAAAGGGTCAACTCACGGGCGGCGACCTCATCAACTCCCTCTTCCAATGTAGGTTCGTCTGTCTCTGAGAATCTCATGTCCATAATCTCCTCGGGAGACTTTTCAACCGACTCCTTAATCGATCCACCTCGTTTTACCACACGGTTGAGTGCGAGTCCAGAGATGAACTTGATCTTAGATGTTGCAAGTTGCTTGAGCATGTCAAGTGACAACGAATCAAGGAACGCAGTCAGTTTCTCGTAAGTCTTGGAACCGGGATCAACGGTGCCGATCTTCTGATACTCCTTGCGAAGCGTGGCAATCTGTTGTGATGTAAACTTGCCCTTGGGTGGGAACTTACCGGAGAGTCCCATTGGTCTAGAGATTTCGTTGATCTCTCCGATGTTCATATCTGATAGTTCCTTTTCGTACTCTGGATTTTCCTTGATACCAAGGATTCTGTTGAGGTGATCGGCAACCTGCTCAGGAGAACCAACGAACTCATCCTTACCATGATCGAATCTGACCTTGATCTTCTTGGCACTGGTTCGTAGCATGAGCATGTGCTTGTATGGAGTCTTGGTGATCGACCCACGCTTCTTGATGTTGATACCGTAACCACTATCGGAACCAATGTCGGCGTTTCTCTTCACGCTGTCTGCGGTCCATGCTTCAGTGAGTTCGGTGTCTTCTTTGATAGCATGACTAAACTCCACACCCTTGACGCTCTTGATAAACTCTGCCACCTTCTTGCGTTCAGCACCATCGTGCTTCTTTGCGTCGAATGTGAAAGTTGCTTTTCCTTCTTTTTCAAACTCTGATTCCTGATAACCATCGAGCGAGGCAATCAATTTTTCAAGTTTTCTATAACCTGCTCTGTCTGTTTCAACATGAACGGTGTGGCGAGTTGCCTCATCGAGTTCAACATGATCCTTTAGGTCACCTGTTGCACTGTCGAATCCCTTGAGACCGAGACGGGCGGGGTGAATTGAGAAATATGAACCCTCATTTTTAGGGTCTGTTGCTGCAATAACCAGTTTATATTTGTCAAGTTTCATGCCGAGGTAGAAAAGTTTATCACCCTTCTTGAACTCCTTGCGTTGACCCTTTTTGTTGTAAGTCCCGAAATCCATCTTAACCGCAGCGGTCTTCCAACCCTTGCTCTTGGAGTTTACTTGCTTCTCCCACCACTCACCAAGTTCGGTTGACTCCATGACATCAGAGACATCGAGATACATGTCTGAATCGGGATCGTAGTATTTGCCTGCCTTCTTGTCGTAGTAGAAAATCTTACCAGACTTGCGACTCTTGTATGGTCCTTCAAGTCCTTCTCGCTCACGGTCGGGATATCGCTCACGGTCAATGGGACTGCTGACCACAAATCCCTTGCCTCTGCCACCTCTCATGACTTTTCTGTAGTGATCCTTGGCGGACATCTCTTCGAGTTTCTTTTGTGGGACAACCTTGAATGGCATATCACCAACAATATTTTCTGCTTCTTTTACATTGTCGGGAGCGACATGGACCTCGCCAAACATAACAGCGTTCTTGATGCCTGCCTTGGTCAACTTATCCTTGACCGACTTCATCATACGCTTGTCTTTTGCGGAACCCTCATCGAGTTCTGTCTCATCAGAGATCGACTGTCTCTTGTTCGCCTTGACTTCCATGCCAGTCTTCTTCTCGAACTGACCACCGAATGCCTTGTTGAGTGCCGAGCGTGCCTCAATAACATTGGCAGGGTTGACCATGATCTTACCCTTGCTGGTGTAGAATCCGATGCCCTTTTTCTTCATGACCGCTTTGATCTTGTCAATTTCAGGGTACTTGTCTTTTGCTCGTACAATTTCATCGAGACTTTCGAGAATGCTCTCATCGAGATTCTGGTCCATGAACTTGAGTAGTCTTTGTGGTACGACATCTGCTAACGCGGTATCCAGTGCGTCGAAAGCATCATATGCTTTTTGAATTTGTCCTTTTTGTAAGAACTTTAAAACTTTGAGAAGTTCTTTCTCGTCCTCAATGATTTCTTTTTTGTCTTCTTTGCTGTCTGTCCCGGCGAACTGATAATCACGCTCGTTCTTGATCTCCTTCTGGAAGTCCTTTAGGAGTTTCGACGGGACTTTGATTTTTTTTGCTTCTTCCATCTCCTGCATTTGCTTCTGACGCATCTGCTCTGGAGTCAAAGCACGGAATGGGTTGGTGTTACTTTCGATTTGTTGTTTACTTGGTGGATACCACATAGTTTATCTTCCTTGTTCTTCCATTGTTCGGCGGATCCAAAGAAGATCCGTCTTAATCTCTGCTAGATCAGCAGCAAGTTCAATCCTGAATGCCTCGCTCACATCCATTCGTGAATCGAGGTTGAGTAATTCCTGCTCAATCGTTTCAATTCTGTGTGCATAATTTGCATTAGTTGTTGCAAAATTATAAACAAACGCGGCAATAGTCACGAACCATCCCACTAAAATTGCTGCCATACTAAACTTCTTCTGTAAAGCATCCTTTGATCGATCAGTCATCCAACATTCTCCCTGATATTTCTTGTGGTTTTACATAAAACCGTTACCAATATGTAGTAGTTTTAAAATTCTTATACATAATATCAGAGGTAACTTATGCGTCTAGACAAAAATCTTTTTAAATCACTCAATGAAGCATCGAAAAAGGTTCTCGAACCAGAACTAGAAGAAGAAGTTGAGGAGATTACCGAAGAAGACAAACTACCAGACATCAACGATGTCCCCGACAAAGAGGTCGCAGACTATGTGATCCGATACAATCAGGTTGTCAACCGAGCATTGCGTGCCAGATTCATGTCTAGAGCAAGACGCAAAGCAGTCTAAAAGAAAAACGCCCCGAAAGGGGCGTTTTCCATTATCTGGGTAGTTCTTTTGCAATAGACATCATTCTATTTGTTGACCATTCTCTATTCTTATCCACATTATCAACAATATTGTCGATATCTCTGCGGAACTCTCTAGCATCTCTTTGCCTAAGTTCCCTCTCGCCTGCTACTTGTTTTTCTAATGCCGAAACTTTATGACTAATTTTCCATACAAATCCAATTAGCGTAAAGACAGCAGTGCCTAACGCAGTCATAACGAAATCCATGAAGTAATTGCTTAACGCTTCTTCCATGAGATTTCTCCCCTTATTGTTCGCATTGTGATGACTGATTCACATTCAAAAGTATTTATAAATTAGTTCACTCTTGATGGTGGGTATTCTGGGATATCTGGCGTGTCTATCCACCGATATAGGATCCACCGATCCCCAACTTTAGGCAGTTCGATCGCTGGTTTCCAATAGATAGAGTTTCCATAGTTGGCAGTGCCGTCTGGGTTGTACACTGGTCCATCCGAACCAGATGAGGTTCTACCTACCAATACATCATCGTCGTACACTTCCACCACCCATGTATCAAGTGGACTCCATCCCGTTAAACCAAGGACTTGCCATCCGCTTATCATGTGTAAGAATTGTGTTGCACCATTACCAGCATCGTCTACGATACCAATCATTCCACCCTTTAGATTCTCTACCGTGACATCTTCAGTGAGAAGAACTTCGGTGAATGAGTCGATGGTAAAGGCGAGTATGTCATCTGCCGATTCCCACACTGGATTATATGGTCCATTCTCCGGATCATCTGGTGGTTCGATGCAGTCGTAGTCTTTCCAGTTTGCGAGTAGGATACCCATGTCTGCTGGATCCACGGTTCCATCATTGTTAAAGTCGGCAGGCGATCCCGCAACTCCCCAGTCACCGAACATGAGTCCTAGATCATATCCATTGATACACTCGTCTCCATTAAGATCACCGAACGGTGTGATCTCTATGGTATATGCCCACTCGACACGTTCAGTCTCTCCGGATGCAACAGATTTCTCACAATAGAACGTAACGAAGCCATCAGAAGCACAAACTTCATATTCTAGTGTGTCCTGATGTACGGTATATTCACCAAAGTTAATTGCTACTTTGTGTCTATATTTTAGTTTTCTATCCTCAACTGAAATGGCGGTAAGATCCACCCATCCTTGAGAGGTGAACTCGAATTGATCTATCCGACGATTGTCCAGATAGTCTAGATTTAACATTCTCGTTTCGTTAACCATTCCTCCGGTGGAATGTAACCATCCGTCTTTGAGTTCTTCTCGATGCACACCGAAGGAAACCATTGGGGGACGACAAACCTCCTGCGCCACCGAAGTGACGCAGAAGGCTGCCATGAGTCCATAAATGAATTGCTTCAAATTCTACTCCGTTTGTGTAAAGTAAACGCCGGTGATTGGACACAACCACGGGTCGTTAGGTCCGAAAGGATTCTCGAACACCTCGTTAGAGTTCATGTTGGAATTCCACATGAGTTCGTCAGGACCATAGAAAGTCCATGACGCACCAGCAGTCGGTGCCGGGAAGAGAGGTTGAGTTCTTTCCCAGTTCTCGAAACAGTCCTCAATCTTGACGTTGATATACTTCCACCCGAA
>VMHT01175289.1_pt1 | contig 10696 bp, 18 predicted proteins | sample 4693611 | NCBI WGS metagenome assembly VMHT01 (sample SAMN12280063, study PRJNA550983) | marine metagenome | isolation source: seawater sampled from same location over 5 years 0.02-0.2 micron viral filtrate | place: USA: collected off the coast of southern California halfway between the port... ...
ATCGTAATAATCTATATAAAAGACTACTACAAATACTCATATAGAGATGTACCGTATGGAATGACTCATAATACTATATATAAGGACAGAATGTTCCATGTAATGTGTACAATCTACACAAACTGTATGTAATAATAAAAAACTAAGGTATCTCCATGAACGAACGGATACCTTAGTGACCACAGCAGAGCGCTCGATTTTTATCTCACCCACAAAAAAAGTACACGGTAGTTAACATGTTATGTTTATTTTCCTTTACATCTCTATAAAACTATGGTATAATAATACTATATTATATTAAGGGAGAACTATATATGTTTAATACTATACTGACTACAATCCAACCGGGTGGGAATACTGTACAAAGAGTGTACGAAGGTAAGACCGAGAAACTCTCTGTCTACTTCGCCCTTAACCTATGGTCTACATACGATAAGGTACCAGGCGAAGAGATACACTCATTAGAGACTACCGATAAGGATATTAATGGTAGGTCTTTATATATGATTGATAATAGGAATGTTTGTTCAGTTTTAGACCAAAAAGAAATGGAAGACATAATGCGATGGTCCTAGAATGACCGTGGAGTGACGTTCTGGATCACTGTTGATAGAGTCTATATAGGACTACTGTTACGTCACTCCACCGTCTTCTCAGAGGTCCCTCAGACACTCGCTGAGGGACGAAGCGCCTTATAGATAGGTAACCATACCACAGGGATATAGGGGTCTATATTTGGAAAAGTCGACAGTGGTATAACAGGGTACTAGTATATCACGTCTCTGTAATCACTCAGAAGTTTTTTTCAGAAACCTTTTATTTAAATTTTTTTTTCTCCGAAAAATTTCGTCTGAAAACCTTTTTTCCATAAAGGATATATAGTAATATGTCACACCTTATATGTAATATCCCTAACCAAAAGGTATGGGTACGCCGTGAGTATCTGAGAGATCTTCAAGATGGTCATGGAGAATTCGTCGAAGGACACTGGGTATCAGCAAAGAGTCTGCCAGGTCGTGCCTTTTATTTTGAAACATTTCTGCCGGAATACGGAGCTTTATTTGATAAACTCCCTATAAGTGCATTTGTATCTGAACCAAACACTCCTTCAGTAGATATGGCATTACCTGATCTACAGTTCTGGAATTGTATGGACTACGGTGTTACTTGTATACAGAAACAATTCATTGGATCTATGGATTTCGAAGTCTATACAAAGAATCATGGATTTGTAAAAGGTTCTTATATTGCTACATTAGATAACTACCATATACATGCAGACGAAATTGATTATTCTACTGCTGAACAGCCAGATGAACACAAGTCTTTTAATTTGTTAGAATTGGAGAATGGGCAGTATTGTTTATATCCGAATAATAGGATGAGAGTATATGATAATAGCCTCACTCCGAAAAATCCGAAGATGCCAGACTTCCGAGTATCTACTGAATACTATCAGGTTGAGAACGGAAATGAGTACAGGCTCGGAGATACGGAGGAGTACTACTATGATATCGATAAAGACAGCGATGATGATACTCTACCATCTACTGTATTATTGAATCAAGGCTGCTAAGCTCTTGCTAGGCCGCGTGTTTGCGATAGTTCAGTATTTTATGAACTAGAGCACGATTACGCGCTTGACAAAACCGTTTCCATTGATATGGTCTGTAAGTCATTATGCCACCCTCCCTGTAGTATGGTTAGGTGCGTTCCTTCAGCGATCGCTTACTTCCGCCCTTACGGGTGAACGTAATACTATTTATAGTACGGTGAGAAAAAAATCCTCTTAAGGGAAAAAAAATTCATTTAAGTGAAAAAAAAGGTGTACATTCACTGAAAAGCATGGTATAATATAAGTATATAAAATTAAAAATAGGAGTTTTTATATGTATACATCATCACAATCAAACCAATCACCATTAACACTCACCATTAAAACTACCTTTCCGGACGGCGATATCGAATATACACAACAAACTTTTCAAAACTATATTCTCGAACACAAACGTCTCGAAAAAGTTCATAACCAAAAAATCAAATTCGAAATACTTAACTCACCAGAATTTATTTCTAATAACCTTTAACATATCGGAGTTTGAATCAAATGTTTAAAAACAAAACAGCCACCGCAGCTTTAGACCACTATTATACTCAGTTCGATGTGGAGAATTTTAAGTACGGAGACATCGAAGGTAAAGCTGCCTTTGAATGTTTCTGTGCACAGAACGATGAATTCTTTCTTGAATTTATTTGTGCGTACCTTGATATCATAAATGATGTTCCTGCTACTTATCCTAAGTGGTCACACTATAAAGATAGTACTGTTTAACATGTTAATCACAAACTTTGAAATAAGTGAATTTTTTCCTTTACTTTTGTCTCAAAGCATGGTATAATAGTATTATAAAATAAAAAATTAACTATTTAACGGGAGTTTATATAATGTTAGTTACAATCACCTTCAATAACGATCACGGCGGAATACCTTACACAGCCGCTTCAGTCCAGACACCTTGCGTACACGCCGATAAAGCACTCAATTATGCTTTCGAAAAAACTCAAAATGTTTTTTCATCTTGGTCTGAAAGCAAAAACGATAGAATCACAATCGCTCATTATAACTTTGACGGTTCACCTCTTCGAAGTTCTATGGTTGGTGACGAATTTACTGTCTGGTTCTCAGATAAAGAATTTAAAAAATTTACATGTGAAAGAATTGGCTTTAAGGAGATTGCATAATGTTTAGTAAAGAAGAACTCGATAAAATTAAGACCGCGCTTACTGACTTTGGTGACATCGTCTGGAATGATATGGATGATCACAGTCCACAAACTGTTCGCAACCTTGATGAGGCAATCGCTCTTATCGATAAAGCGTATCTTAAGTCAAAGGAAGCTGCTTAATGGCACATTCTTCTGATGAAATCAATACACGTAATCATCCATTCGTTGGTGTTACGTGGCCTGTAACTGGATCTCGTGGAGATGATTACAAAGTTCGTATGTATGACAGCGGATTTGATTGTAACTGTATTGCTTATAGAAAGTGTAAGCATATTAAGTCTGTTGAAGACAAAATTCTAGGTAAGGATATTCCTTTAACATGTTAATAACAAAAATGCAAATAAGTGAAAAAAAGCCTTTACTTTTAGATAAAAGTATGGTATAATATTACTATAAGATTGAAAAGGGAGTCTATATTATGAATAAAATTATTAAACAAGCATTAATCGAAACTGCAGTGTGGGGTACTCTCACTGTACAAGTTCTATTTGTTTATATTTACGTGTTATAAGGAGGATTATATAATGGCACACAACGTTGAAACTATGGCATACGCAGGTGAAGTACCGTGGCACGGTCTTGGAGTTCCTGTATCGAACGACTTAACTCCAGTTCAAATGATGGAAAAGGCTGGTCTTAATTGGACAGTCGATCAAATCGATTCATACGTCACTGTAGGTGATAAGCAAATTCCTACTGGTATGAAATCTCTTGTAAGAAGTTCTGATAATAAAGTTCTTACTAATATCGGTCAAGTCTGGAATCCAGTACAAAACGAAGATGCATTTAACTTCTTCAGTGAGTACGTGATGAAGGGTGATATGGAAATGCACACAGCAGGTTCACTTAAAGGTGGTCAACTTGTATGGGCATTAGCCAAAGTCAAAGAGTCTTTTGATCTCTTTGGTGGTGATACTGTTGAATCTTACTTATTGTTTTCTAACCCTCATAAGTATGGGTTTTCAATTGATGTAAGATTTACACCAATCAGAGTTGTATGTAACAATACACTTTCTTTATCTCTTGAAGCTAAGGCTGAAAGATCTGTAAAAGTTGGTCATAGAACAGAGTTCAATGCTAACGAAGTTAAAAAAGCTCTTGGTATTGCTTCTGCAAAACTTCACGAGTATAAAGATATGGCTCAATTTCTTGGTTCAAAGAGATACAATATCGACAATCTTGTTGAGTACTATAATACAGTATTTCCAAGAACTGCTGATAAGAGAGTTCAAAATCAAGAACTATCTGTTGAAACTTTATCTAAGAATGCAAAGGCTGCATTCGATGCTATCGAGCAACAACCTGGTGCAAAGTTTGCTGAAGGTTCTTGGTGGCAGGCATTTAATTCAGTGACTTATGTTACTGATCATCTTCAAGGTAGAAATGCTGATAACAGATTATACTCTTCATGGTTTGGTGGTAACCAAGTTAGAAAAAGAGATGCTCTTAAAACTGCATTAGCATTCGCGGAGAAAGTGTAATGACTGATGGTCCTTTGAAAAAAGCATTTGATCTCCTAGACAGTGACGGTGTCCTGTCTAGGGAACTCATAACCTTAAGAATTAAAGACGGAATGTTGGTAAAAGAAAGCGTTACTCGAAGATATAGTAGCGGTGACTATACCGACGGTGTAGAAACAACCCCAATATGTAAAGTAGAAGGAGAATTATAATGGGTATCGTAGTGTTAGTACTTGGAATGTTCAGCATGGACACTCAAGAGTTTAGAGAAACTGCAAATCAGCAGATGAAAGAAGGATACAAGTGGGAGTACGTTGGTAAGACTAAACCATCTGGCGATCCTGCTCTTACCATGAAAGCAAATGGTGAAGAATTTATTTTATGGAAATTAAAATAATGAATGTAAATAGAAGCGTAGTACGCGACACATTAGCAATGTCTAAAGGTATTGCTAATGTTGAAAAAGAAATTTCTTTTTGGGAAGCACGATCGAATAAAAATAAATCTATAAAGAAAAGACTTGAAAGATTATATGCAGTTCGAACTCATCTCGTAGAAACTCCAAAAGAAGCTATAGATCTAGTTAATCAACTTAAGGAAATAAATAATGGATGAAAAAACTAAAAGCTTTATACTTTATGGTATGTCAATAACAGCGTTTGTTCTTGCTGCTATGTTTGCAGTTAAACAAGTGCAAGCAGCGCCATCATATGATGCAGATGTACAAAATCATTTTAAAACTGTAATTAAAAGAACACCATACACCGTAGAAGTCTGTTCTGAAAGAAAAGTTTCAGGTGATAAAACTGGTGATACACTTTTAGGCGCTATCATAGGTGGTGCGATTGGACAAAACATTACAAAAGATTTACCAGACGGTGCAACTGCTGGTGCTATTATTGGTGGTATATTAGGTAATCAAAATAGCACAGCGTCAGACGGAACAAAATTAGTTTGTAATAGCACGACTCGATATAAAGAGACAATGGATACGATCTATTCACATTCAACAATTACATTTAACTACAATGGAAAAACTTATAAAGTGAGGTTTAGAAAATGAGTGGAAATAAACATAAGCCTGAAATGATTGCAGCATGGGCAAGAGAAAATGGCATACGCGGATTTGAACATTACGATCCTAATTATCGTGAAGAAGATAGAAGAAAATCTTCTCAGAAGAAAAGGTTTAACAAAACTGTAACATCTAAGCCACGTCGAAAATAATATATAATAATGTACATCAATTAAAGGAGGCTTAACGTGGATTGGTTATCTAGCATCATAGAAAAATTTCTAAATAAGCATTTTAATCCACCACAAACTGTGCAATATTTGTCAGGTAAAGGAAAAGCTTCTGTTAAAAATAAATCCTAAATAAATTTTTATCTAATTAATGCGCCTTCGGGCGCTTTTTTAGTGTACAAATTTGTATAAATAGTGTATAATAGTACTATAGGAGATTATTATGCAAAGATTTAGAAGTTTTATAAAGGAGATGGCGGCCGTGAACGTAGCAGATTTAGATACTGAGTTTCTAAAAAGAGCTCAAAAAATTACTTCATTCAATCTTCAAGCTAAAGACTTTGAATCATTAACATATAAATCTGAAATACAACATTTATTTCATATGCACTTTTTTCCTAAATTTAATTTAGATAAAACTATAAAAGGCGATATTAAGATGAGTGTCGCTAATAAATTAATTAAAGAATTACAAAGTGAAAATAAAAACAATTTTAATAAATTACATTTTTATAATTTAAAAGGCGTAGGTCCTGGTGAAGCAACTCTTTATTTCTTATGTGATCAAGCAATGCTAGGTGGCGGTGGCTCTGCTGGAGTTGATGTTATTATATCTGGTAAAAAATATGAAGTTAAAGCAGCTAGCTATTCAAAAAATACTAATACTCTTACAGGATTTAAACTTGGTGGAACTGTTCCATTAGGCGATATGGTTACAAAGGCCGTTGAGATGAAAAATCAAATGGGCTTAACAACTAAAGGTAAAGGTCAAAACGAAGTTAATACTACTCAAATAGATGCAATAAGAAAGAAATTTCCTGCTGAATGGAAAAAAATAGAAATCCAATATGGAAGAGTGGCAGAAAAATATTTTGGAAATACTCCAGTCATATTCATGAACAATAATAATACAAATGGAAATCTTTCAGCAAGTGGTGGTGGAGAGATAGTAACTATTAAAAAAGTTGGTTTCAATGATATTCAGATTCATACAATAACTCAAGGAACAATTAAACCAAGAGTGAAAATATAATGATAAACTTTATAGAATTTATAACAGAACAAAAAAATACTCATATGACTCATATAGAAGATAAAGTTCTCTATGGCGGAGTTAATGGAACTCGACAAGCTATATTAGCTTTAAGATCTTTGCGTGATATGGTAGCAGGTGTTAAAGATGGTAATGTAAGCGTTAAATGGGATGGAGCTCCTGCAGTTTTTTGTGGAACAGATCCTAATGACGGTAAGTTCTTTGTGGCTAAAAAAGGAATATTTAACACAAATCCTAAAGTTTACAAAACAAATGCAGACATCGATGATGACACCAGTGGCGAACTTAATAAGAAATTAAAAGCAGCATTATTATATTTACCTGAACTTGGTATTAAAGGTGTAATACAAGGCGATTTTTTATTTAATTCTGGCGAAGTTAAAACAAAAAAATTAAAAGGTAAACCTTACCTGACTTTCCACCCTAATACAATTGTATATGCTATTCCTTCAGGAACTGAAGCTGCAAAGAAAGTTAAAGCTGCAAAGATTGGTGTCGTATGGCATACAACTTATACAGGTTCCACTTTTGAAACAATGAAAGCATCTTATGGAGTAGACATAAGTAAATTTAAACCTAGTAAAAATGTTTGGTCTCAAGATGCGATGCTTAGAGATATGACTCAGTTTACAATGACTAAAAAAGACACAGAAGAAGTCAATGCTCATCTCAGTAATTGTGGTAGAATATTTAATAAAATATCTAGCACAACATTAAAAACACTTGAGAACGATCAGACTCTTGCTGGCTATATAGAAACATTTAATAATACATATGTTCGAAAAGGTGAAGTAGTTGGTAATACTAAAACACATGTTGATAAGCTTATAGCGTATATAAAACAAAAGTTTCAAAAAGAGATAAATAAAAGAAAAAGCGAAAAAGGTAAAACCGCTCAACAGAAAAAATTAGATGATGTATTACAATTCTTTTCACCACAAAATAAAGTTAGTTTACAAATGATGTTTGATTTACAAAAATCTATAGTTCTAGCGAAATTAAAAATTATAAATATACTAAATAGGTTAAATGGCGCACAAACTTTTCTTAAGACTCGCGATGGGTATAAGGTAACGGGTCAAGAAGGGTATGTCGCTATTGACAAACTTGGTGGTGATGCTGTGAAAATTGTTGATCGTATGGAATTCTCATACGCTAACTTTTCACCAGAAATTATAAAAGGATGGGATAAGCCGGGGAGGAATTAAATGGCTCGACTAAAAAACTTTTCAGAACTGTCTTTAAAAAAAGATAAAGATCTTCCAAACCTTAAGATACCTGTACAAGGTCCAAAAGGTAATTCAAAATATACTAGAATGAAAATTGCGTATACAGATGCGCCAGGAACTTCTGATATCAAAAAAGCAATAAAAGCAGAAGCAGTTCATTCTGCAGATAAAAAACCAGAAAAATATAGAAAGCCTGATGGCAAAATTGGAATTAGAATGGTTCCAATGGATAAAGAAGTTGTTAAAAGAGAAGCAATAGTAGATCCTAATGATTTAAAGGGTAGACCAAAAAAAGCAGATCCAAATCCTGAATCTCCTTATGGTATTAAACACCCAATGCACCCAGCTAATTTGAAAAAGAAGCAAACAAAAGAATCAATAGACAATCATCCAAAAGTTAAAGCAGCTCGTAAAGCACATGCTGCAGGAACATGGAATGGTAACGTGAATAAAGAAGGTGAAGCTGTAGTACATATTAATGGCAAACCGCACACTGTAACTAACAAAAGTAAAACTAAGAACTTAAGAAAAGAAGAACAAAACGGTTTAATGAAAGAAGAATCTGTTGACGAAGCTACATGGCCAGATGAAATGCCTAATGACGATGTAGATGAAGCTTTAAGCATGTCTCAGCGTATAAAAAAATCTAGAATAATGAAAAGAATGAAAGCAAGAATTAAAATTGGTAGAGAAAGAGCCAAGAGAAAAATGGCGCCTAAAGACAAGCTTGAAAAAAGAGCAAATAGACAAGCTAGAAACCAAATTGCTAGTAAGCTAACAAGAGGAATACCGAAAAGAGAATTATCATTTGCGCGAAAGCAGGAAATTGAAAAGAGATTGGATAAGCCTGCATTAAAACAAAGAATTAAAAGATTAGCTAGAAGATTATTTAAAGACGTACGTAAAAAAGAAGTACAAAGAAAGAAGGGTTAATGGTTAACTCATTTAAACATTATTTGATAGAGGAAGAAAAGGCTGTATACTTTACATTTGGCCGTATGAATCCTCCTACAACTGGTCATGAAAAATTAATGAATGAGTTGTCAAAAAAATCTGGAAATAACTCTTATAGAGTTTATTTATCACAATCAACAGATAAGAAAAAGAATCCATTGGATTTTAAATACAAAGTCAAAACTGTTCGTAAGTTTTTTCCAAAGCACGCAAGAAGTGTAATGCTTAATAAAAAAGTAAAAACAGTTTTTGATGCAGTAACTGAAATGTATAATGACGGATTTAAAAATATTACAATGGTAGTTGGATCTGATAGGATCAACGAATTTACTACATTGTTAAAAAAATATAACGGAGTTAAAGGTAGGCATGGCCTATATAACTTCAATAAAATCAACGTAATTTCAGCCGGAGACAGAGACCCCGATGCAGACGATACTAGTGGAATGTCCGCATCTAAGATGAGATCATTAGCAAATGAAGGAGACTTCACACAATTCTCACAGGGGCTGCCACGGAATGTATCGAATGCAGACGCAAAAAAAGTATATAATGAAGTAAGAAAAGGTATGGGACTAAAAGAACAAATAGATTATTTTAATAAGTTACATTTCGAGCCTGTCTCTGAGAAAAGAGAGGCATATGTTAAAGGAAACCTGTTTAATATTGGTGATAATGTTGTGGTCATGGCTACTGACGAAGTTGGTCGTGTTGCCAACCTTGGAAGCAACTATGTTATTATTGAATCAAATAATAAACTTCTTCGTAAGTGGATAGATGATGTAGAACTATTAGAAAAAGATTTTAAAGATAGAGTGAAACAAGATAAAGATATTAAAGATAAAAAAGGTACACAGCCAGCTCCATATTATAAAGGACTGGAAAAATCAACAAAAGCTAAAAGACTTTCGCATTTTAAAAAACATGCAAAAATGGATGATGACAATCCAGCTGCTTACAAAAAAGCACCAGGTGATGCAACAGCAAAAACAAAATTAAGTAAGCATACTATCAAGTATAGAAAAATGTTTGGTGAAGATGCTGTAGAAGTAACTAAGAAAAAAATAGAACGAGAAAAAACAGTTGATAGAATAAAACATGCTCGAATGTTAGATCGGGCTAAAGTAAGAAAACTTAAAAATAGGAGTAAAGCATATGCTTAAATTTTCAACTTATAACGACCTTTTAGAAAATGAAGGTCTTAAAAAGAAAGCAGAAAAGTCTGGCGTATCGCTTGGTACTTTAAAAAAAGTATATAACAGAGGTATGGCTGCTTGGAAGACTGGTCACAGACCAGGAACAACACCACAACAATGGGCTCATGCTAGAGTCAATTCATATATCACAAAAGGTAAAGGTACTTATTACGGTGCCGATTCAGATCTCAGTGGTAAAGGTAAAAAAGAATCTGTTGATGAAGCTAAATATGATTATTTTGATTCTAAGGATGCTGCACATGCACATGCAAAAAAACATGGTGGCAAAGTATATAAAAATTCTGGTAAAGGCGCTACTATGGTTAAAGGTAAACCAGCTAATACACATGTAGTAATTAAAGGCAAGATGTTTGAAAGTAGTGTAGATGAAGCACATGATACTAAACATGTTAAACAAGCTATTGGTATTGCATCTGACCCTCGATATAAAAAAGGTAATATGACTGGTGCAGTTAAGGCTATGAACAAAATATCTCCTGGTCTTCATAAGCATCCTCAAGTAGCTGCAGTACTGAGAAAACAAAATGAATCTAAGGTAAATGAAATATCAAAGAATCTTGCAAGGAGATATGTAAATAAAGCTGCAATAGATATGTTTCATAAAGGACGAGATCAAGGTGCAGCTGACACAATAGCTAAAGCTGGTGGCCAACATCCAGATCAAGAATATAAAGGTGGGCCTGAGTTTAAAGGTGCACGAAGAGCTGGTGGTATCATGAGAGCAACACGAAAGCTTATGAAAAAGGAAGCA
>VMHT01001177.1_pt1 | contig 10695 bp, 12 predicted proteins | sample 4693611 | NCBI WGS metagenome assembly VMHT01 (sample SAMN12280063, study PRJNA550983) | marine metagenome | isolation source: seawater sampled from same location over 5 years 0.02-0.2 micron viral filtrate | place: USA: collected off the coast of southern California halfway between the port... ...
ACTGTAAGAAGCGTTTTACAAGAAATGAATTTATAGACGGAACTTATACATACTCTTGGGATAAAGAGAGGTGGGAGCGTCTAAGAAAAGAAGGCTGGATAGAAGTTTGGAGACATAGAAATCGCACGACGATAAAATATAGCATATATAAAACTTCATTTAAATGCAGCCAACTAATAAGTAGGATATATAGAGTTCTATTAGGTGAAGATGATTTACCAACTTCTGAAAGAAGTGTATTCTATAATAACGAATCATATACAGATAAAGTTTACAATAAAGCTATTGACGATATGATTAAAGACAAAGATAGATAATGGCATATTCAATGAAAGGTTTTAGTGGGTTTGGTAGCGAAGATAAAAAAGCTAAACGCGCAAAGCGTAAAGAAAGCAAAGCCCACGACAAGTCTGCTCGTAAAGCATATAGAGAAGATAATCCGGGTTTTTTAAACAGACTTTTTGGAAAATATAAAATTAAATAATGGGATTTAAGCTAGGTAAAGGAAAAGTTCCTATCGCAACAAGCGGTAGGTTAAATAAAAAAATGAGATTCGGTAAAGAGTCTGGAGATGCAAACGCGTCTGTACCTGGAACACCTGTTATTAGAAAAGATTTAGGAGCTGAAGTTTTAGGTGAGGCTAATATGGATGGTAGTATATACATAAACAATAATATACAACCTGGTAGCAGAATAGAAAGACAAGTTATAAATCACGAAATGAGACACTCTACTGACATGAGAACTGGAAAGTTAGAGTACGGAGATGATTATGTTAAATATAATGGCGAAACTTTTTTAAGAAAAACTATAGACGGCAAGGATATGATTATCGTTGACGGAGTAGCTAAAGAAGCTGGAGACGATGGTTTTCCTTGGGAAAAAGAAGCTAACAACGGAAATGCTTATGCTTAATAATTTAGTAGGAGGTTTATTTGGTAAAATAGTAGATAACGCAGAGGGTATCCTCGATAAAGTAATTACTACTGACAAAGAAAGAGACGAAGCTAAGCTTGCTCTTAAAAAAATATTGCTAGACGCAGAGCGTGAAGCTTTCGCAAAAGAAGTTGAAGATCGCAAGTCTGCACGTGATATGTATAAAGACGATGCTATTATTCAAAAAGTATTAGCAACGTTGTTTACTGTAGCATATTTTGGTATTACATTTGTAATGTTTAACTACTTTGTTACAAAATCAATAGAACTAGGAGAGTTTGAAATTAGTTTCATCTCTACAATATTCGGTGCTATGAGCGCTAAAGTAAATACAATTATAGACTTCTTCTTCGGTGGAAGTTCAAAGAAAAACGAACAATCAAAAGAAAAATAAAATGGGACAAAATTCAACAGAAGTAGCTTATCAGTTCGGACAGATGGGTAGTATATTTAACGATACCGTTAACCCTATGAAAGCTCCAACTGGAAAAGTATTTGTAGCAATACACTTTTTAGAAGATACCGCTTTAGAGGCAAGTGGTGGTTTAAAAGCAGAACAAGACGCTGGTAACGGAGTAGAGTTTTTTGAGACTGAATCTGCTGCTCACGACATTGCTCACGGTAGTAGCCCAACAGCTGTATCTGGCGCCGGTGGTGTTCAGCTTGATAATAGCAATACTATTCCAGCTGGAACTATTATATACGGAAGATATACTGAAGTTCACGCTACTCAAGCTAAAATGATAATTGGCTATTTAGGCGTTTAATGTTAGGTTTAGGTAATAGAATAATATCATCTCAAAATCCTTCAACTGGATTTGATATAGCTGGTGTATCTGGTATACAGACTTGGCTAAAGTTTAATGAAGGCCAATCAGACGACGGTGATAGAATTATATGGGCTGATAGTAGTGGCCAAGGTAATCCTATAGATGACGCTTCAGCTGGTACAGGTGATAGAGTAGAATTTACCGGCGGAGCTTTACATTTAAAACAGCAAGTCGGTGGTACATATCCAGAAGCAAACCTTACTTCTGAAATAGTTCTTACAGGAGCGTTTACAATATTCGCGGTAATAGACCAGAATGATGCTGTCCAGCCAGAATCAATATTCCAAGGTAGTGCTGGTTCAGGAAATAACTTTTTTAGGTTTGCTCATGGTTCTACTGAGGCTAAGTTTAGGTTTATTTTTGATGGTACTAGTACTATATTAACAGCAGACACAGCTCCTAGTACTAGCAAAGCTTTATTTAGAATATCTAGAGACGGTAGTAATGACGTTGATGTTTTTGAAGACGATACTTCTCTAGGTGGTGGTTTTCCAGCTTCAAATTCTGGAACATTTAGAATACTTAGACTAGGATCAACAAGTAGTGCGTCAGCTGTTGGCGCTAAGTTTTTTGAAGTAGTTATTTTCAACGAACTTGTAAGTGATGCAAATATAGCTTTAATAGAAACAGACATAAAAACTAGAAATAGTTTATAATATTAATTTAATTAAATAAAATCATGGCAAAAAGAAAAACTCCAAAAGTGGATTTAAAACCACGTGCAGAAAAAATTACAGAACAGCAGTTAGAAAGATTAAGAAAAGCTGCTCAAGGAATTACTAAAATGCAACAAGAAATAGGTACTTTAGAAACTAGAAAACACTCTGTGTTACACATGATTGCTACTATGCAAGATGTTATTGAAGAGCTAAGAGAAGAGTTTAAAAAAGACTATGGTACTGATGAAATCAATATTGTAGACGGAACAATTAAATATAATGAAAATGATAACAACGAAGCTAATAAGAAAGATAACCATAGGTAAAGATTATAAAATAGACGCTATGCACTACGCTGTAGGGCAAGAAGTTTACGGAGGTCACACTATATGCGATATAGTAGAAGAAGAAGAAAAATACTCTATTTATATAAGAAAAAATAAAGTAGTCATACCTTGGAAAGACTTTAATAAAAATATGGCAATATCTGTAGAATATAATCTAGAGTATTGATGAAAGGCGTTTACAACTTTGTTATATCACCTATTGGACATAGATATAACAATAAAAAGAAAGTTGGAGATAAAGAGTTGATACTAAACTCTGAAATATATAATCATGAGTATGTTAACCGTCAAGCTGTTGTCTGTAACAGTCCTATTGTTAGTAATGTTTCTATTAGAAAAGGAGACGAAGTAATAGTTCATCATAATGTTTTTAGAAGATGGCACGACGTTAAAGGTAATGAAAGAAACAGTAAAGCTTGGTTTTCTGAAGATAAATATATAGTATCTCCAGATCAAGTTTTTTTACACAAGCACAAAGGCCAATGGAAACCAATGCCTGGTTTTTGTTTTGTAAAGCCTTTGAAAAATAAAAGCAGCTGGAGCAATGAAGAAGAGCATCCTACTAAAGGTATAATAAAGTATACTGATGGATCTTTTTTAGAAGGTGATGTTGTAGATTTTACTCCTTTTTCTAAATACGAGTTTATTATAGACGGTGAAAAGCTATATAGAGTATATTCTAAATTTATTACAATTAAATATGAGCATAAAGGAGACGAAGAAACGTATAATCCTAGCTGGGCGTAAAGCTGTTGATGAGTTAATTAAAGTAGCTGAAGAGCAAATTATAACTAATACAGAAGATGATGTATCTGCTGATCGACTTAAAAACGCTGCGGCTACTAAGAAGTTAGCTATATTTGATGCATTTGAAATCCTCAACCGCGTACAAGAAGAAGAAAATATTCTGGAAGGAAAGACACAAGAAGAAAAGAAAGAGCGAGTATTTAAAGGCTTCGCGGAAGGCAGATCGAAATGAGTTACGAACAAAGCTTATATAAAATAGTTGAACCAGTTAAGAAGACTACTATAAGTCGACTTAACAAAAAACGCAGATGGGAATATGGTTACAATAAAGAAAATGATATTGTGGTTATCTCTAAAAGTGGAAAAATTGGACAGATATTGGAGATACAAGGTTTGCAAATTGGGTTGCCGCCTGAACCGAAATCAGTGCTCGTGTCAGACAAAAGAAAGTGGGAAAAGCTAGAGTATCCTAAAGAGCTAAATAAATTAAAAAACATATTTGACTGGAGAGAGTATCCTGAAGAGCAAAAAGACAAGTGGTACGACTTTATAGACGAAGAGTTTAAACGCAGAGAAGAAGGTTTTTGGTTTATGAACGGCGATGAGCCTACGTATGTTACAGGTAGTCATTACATGTATTTACAATGGAGCAAGATAGACGTTGGTGCTCCAGACTTTAGAGAGGCAAACAGGTTGTTCTTTATATTTTGGGAAGCATGTAAAGCAGACAAGAGATGCTATGGTATGTGTTATTTAAAAAACAGACGTAGTGGTTTTTCTTTTATGAGTTCAGCTGAAGCTGTTAATTTAGCTACTATATCAAGTGACTCTAGATATGGAATACTATCTAAAAGTGGATCTGATGCAAAGAAAATGTTTACCGACAAAGTGGTACCAATATCTATTAACTATCCTTTCTTCTTCAAACCCATTCAAGATGGTATGGACAGACCTAAGTCTGAGCTTGCTTATAGGGTTCCTGCAAGTAAGTTTACGCGTAGAAAAATTACTGCGAACGAAAAGCAAGAGGAGTTGGTTGGACTTGACACTACTATTGATTGGAAAAATACAGGTGACAACAGTTATGATGGAGAAAAACTTAATCTGCTAGTGCACGATGAAAGTGGTAAGTGGGAAAGACCTGATAATATTTTAAACAACTGGCGTGTTACAAAAACCTGCTTGCGTCTTGGTAGTAGAATTATAGGTAAGTGTATGATGGGATCAACATCAAACGCTTTAGATAAAGGTGGTGATAACTTTAAAAAGTTATATAACGACAGTGATGTCAAAAAAAGAAATAGAAATGGTCAAACACGTTCTGGTTTATATTCTTTGTTTATCCCAATGGAATGGAACTATGAAGGATTTATTGATGAGTATGGACGACCAGTTTTCAATACCCCAACACGAAAGTGTTATGGACCCGACGGTGAACTAATAGACGTTGGTGTTATAGAGAACTGGAACAATGAAGCCGACGGATTACGCGATGACCAAGATGCTTTAAATGAGTTTTACAGACAGTTTCCACGAACTGAAGAACATGCATTTAGAGATGAAACAAAAAATAGTATATTTAATTTAGTTAAAATATACGAGCAAATAGATTATAACGAAGAAGCAACTAGCTCCGCAGCTGTAAATGTTGGAAATTTTCAATGGGCAAACGGGGTTAAAGATACTCAAGTAATTTTTAATCCAGATCCAAAAGGTAGATTTAAAATTAGCTGGGTGCCTAGTTTAAGTTTGCAAAACAAAGTTGTAATTAAAAATGGAGTTAAGTATCCAGGAAACGAACATATTGGTGCGTTTGGCTGCGACAGCTACGATATTAGCGGTACAGTTGATGGTAAAGGATCTAAAGGAGCTTTACACGGGTTAACTAAGTTTTCTATGGAAGATGCTCCAGCTAATCACTTTTTTTTAGAGTATATAGCTAGACCACAAACCGCTGAGATGTTTTTTGAAGATGTACTTATGTCATGTGTGTTTTACGGGATGCCATTACTAGCTGAGAATAATAAACCAAGATTACTATACTACTTTAAGCGTAGAGGTTACAGAGCGTTTAGTATGAACAGACCTGATAAAGTTTGGAACAAATTATCGGTAGCAGAGCGCGAAGTGGGAGGTATCCCTAACTCGAGTGAAGATATAAAACAAGCCCACGCTGCTGCTATTGAAATGTATATAAATGATCACGTTGGTCATTTACAAGATGGTAATTATGGTAATATATATTTTAACGAAACGTTGCTAGACTGGTCTAAATTTGATATTAACAAACGTACGAAGTTTGATGCTTCTATAAGTAGTGGTTTAGCTATAATGGCTTGCAATAGACATTTGTATAGACCTGTTAGCGCTAAAACAAAAAGTAAATTAAATATAAATATTGCTAAGTACGCAAACACTGGTAGTATTTCAAAAATAATAAATCAATAAAATGAGTTATCCGCATAAGTACTTTCCAAAACAAACAGTTAGCGATGCTGAAAAGCTAAGTTACGATTATGGTTTAAGAGTAGCGAAAGCTATAGAGTCAGAATGGTTTAGTAGTAGTACTAGTAGATCAAGTAGATATAGAAGTAGGTATTCTAGTTTTCACAACCTAAGATTATACGCTAGAGGAGAGCAGTCTATACAAAAGTACAAAGATGAATTATCTATCAATGGTGATTTATCTTACTTAAATCTAGACTGGAAGCCTGTTCCAATAATATCTAAGTTTGTTGATATTGTAGTAAACGGGATGTCTGATAAAGATTACGAGCTCAAAGCTGTTTCTCAAGATCCTTATGGAGTTTCTAAGAGAACTCAATACATGGAGTCTTTGCTTAGAGATATGTTGTCTAAAGATTTTAACGAAAAAGCTAGTAAGCTATTTGGTATAGACATGTTTGAAAATGACTTATCTAAGATACCAGCCGATCAAGACGAGTTAAAGATACACATGCAGTTAAACTATAAGCAAAATATAGAAGTAGCTCAAGAGCAAGCTATAAATGTTTTGTTTGACGCAAGTAACTACGATTTAATTAAGAAAAGATTTTACTACGATTTAGCTGTTCTAGGTATCGGTGCTACTAAAACTTCTTTTAACACTTCTGAAGGAGCTATTGTAGAATACGTAGATCCAGCAGATTTAGTATACTCTTACTCAGAGTCTCCTAACTTTGATGATTTATACTACGTAGGCGAAGTGAAGTCTATACCAATAAATGAGTTAGCTAAACAGTTTCCTTTTTTAACAGAGCAAGATCTAGAAGAAATAAGTAACACTACTTACAACTACGACTACGAACCATATTCTAGTAAAGACAACGATATTAATAAAGTGAAGATTTTGTATTTTAATTATAAGACCTACATGAACGAGGTTTATAAAATAAAAGAAACAAAATCAGGTGGAGCTAGAGCTATTGAAAAAGATGATACTTTCAATCCTCCTGACAGTGCAGAGGGAGATTATTCTAAACTACAAAGATCTATTGAAGTTTTATATGATGGAGCTTTAATATTAGGTACTAATAAATTGTTGAGGTGGGAAATGTGTGAAAATATGATGAGACCTAAGAGCGACTTCAACAAGGTCAAAATGAACTATCAAATCGTTGCGCCTAGAATTTACAACGGTAGAATAGAGTCGCTAGTTGGTCGTATCACTGGTTTTGCAGATATGATACAGTTGACGCACTTAAAACTGCAACAAGTTATGTCGCGAATGGTGCCAGACGGCGTTTACTTAGACGCTGATGGTTTAGCTGAAGTTGATCTTGGTAACGGAACAAATTATAATCCACAAGAAGCTTTAAACATGTTTTTTCAAACTGGTTCTGTTATTGGTAGATCTTTTACTCAAGATGGAGATATTAATCCTGGAAAAGTACCTATTCAAGAAATAACATCTGGTAGTGGTGGTAATAAAATGCAAGCTTTGATAGCTAACTATAATTACTACTTACAAATGATACGCGATGTAACTGGATTAAATGAGGCTAGAGACGGTAGCTCTCCTGATAAAAACGCTTTAGTTGGTTTACAAAAATTAGCAGCAGCTAACAGCAACACTGCTACTAGACACGTTCTTCAAGCTGGTATGTTTTTAACATTAGAAGCCGCCGAGTGTTTATCGATGAGAGTTTCAGATATAATAGAGTACTCACCAACAGCTGATGCTTTTATGAAATCTATAGGCGCTCACAACTTTGCGTCGCTGGAAGAAGTAAAAGATTTACATATTCATGACTTTGGTATATTCTTAGAACTAGCTCCAGACGAAGAAGAAAAAGCTATGTTAGAAAATAATATTCAAATGGCTTTAGCTCAAAAAAATATTGATCTTGAAGATGCGATAGACATAAGACAAGTCAAGAGTGTGTCTTTAGCTAACCAACTTTTGAAAATAAGAAGAAAAAAGAAGCTAGCTCAAGACGCTTTGCAAGTTCAACAAAATATAGCTAATCAAACACAAGCTAACAATAATTCTGCTCAAGTTGCGGCTAATTTAGATGTTAGAAAAAATCAAGCTGCAGTTCAATCAGAAATAGCTTTAGAACAAGCGAAAGCTCAAATAAGAGCAGCCGCGCAAGAAAGAGAAGCTGAGCTTAAAAAAGAACTCATGGAGTTAGAGTTTAATTACAATATACAACTAAAAGGTGTAGAAGTTGAAGGCTTGAAGTCTAGAGAAAAAGAAAAAGAAGATCGAAAAGACGAAAGAACCAAGATACAAGCTTCACAGCAAAGCGAACTTATAGATCAAAGAAAAACAGGTGGAACACCTAAAAAGTTTGAGTCTGCCGGTAATGATATACTTGGAGGCGGATTTAATTTAGGTAGTTTTGATCCTAAATAACAATTAATTTTTTATATTTTATATTATGGAACAAGAATTAGAAAACGTTGATAACGTTGAAGAAACAACTCAACAAGTTGATGAAAGTAAATTTATGTCTGCAGGTGACAAAGATGTTATTAAGGTAGATTTAAACAAACCAACAGAAGATGAAAAACCAGAAGAGCAAACAGAGGAAACTACAACAAGTGAAACTGACGACTCAAGAGTGGTTGGAAGCGATGAAAGTACCGCAACCGAAGATAAACAAGAAGAAGTACAACCGCAAGGAGAAGTACAAGAAGAGTTACCAGTACTAGAAGAAGTATTAGATGAAGAGGTAGATGGAACAGTAGAAGAAGTTGTAGAGCAAGTAGAAGAAGCTATAGCTGAAGCAGAGTCTACTGGCAAGCCTTTACCGGAAAACATACAAAAGCTAGTTGACTTCGTAGAAGAAACTGGCGGAAGCTTAGAAGATTATGTAATGCTTAATCAAGATTATTCAAGTATGGATAACTTAACAGTGTTGCAAGAATATTATAAAATAACAAAACCTCATCTCGACGCTGAAGAAAGAGCGTTCTTAATGGAAGAAACTTTTTCATACGACGAAGAAGTTGATGATGACAAAGATGTTAGAAAAAAGAAAATAGCCTTAAAAGAGCAAGTTGCCGAGGCTAAAGCCTACTTAGACGGGCAAAAGTCTAAATATTACGAAGAGATTAAAGCAGGATCAAAGCTTACGCAAGAACAGCAAAAAGCAATGGACTTCTTTAATCGATATAACAAAGAGTCTGAGGAAAAGCAACAGGCGCAAAAAAAGATGAGGTCTACTTTTAACAAGCAAACTGAATCATTATTTAACAACAAGTTCAAGGGTTTTGAATACAACGTTGGTGATAAAAGATTTAGAGTTAATGTTAAAGATGTAGAAGGATTAAAAGGTGAACAACGTGATATGAACAACTTTATCGAAAAGTTTTTGAATAAAGATGGTAGTATAATAAACGCGTCTGAATATCATAAATCTATTTATACAGCCTCAAATGCCGATGCTATTGCTAAGCACTTTTACGAACAAGGTAGAGCTGATGCTATCAAGGATAGTGTTGCTAAATCTAAAAATATAAACATGCAACCTCGTCAAGGTCATAAAGGTTTTGAAGCAGGTGGTGTTAAGGTAAAAGTATTAGGTAACAACTCTTCAGATTTTAAGTTTAAAATTAAAAACAAAAAATAATTTATTTAACGCTTAAAATTTAAAATTATGGCAATTTCAAATCCTGGTGGTTTGTTAAATAGTGTACCTGCTTCGGTTCAGCAAGCACTTTCTTCAAACTACTTAGACTTAGCCGCTACAGCCAATGAAGGTTGGGCGCAACAATATGTTCCAGACTTGATGGAAAAAGAAGCTGAGGTTTTTGGACCTCGTACAATTTCTGGTTTCCTTTCTCAGGTTGGTGCAGAAGAGGCTATGACAGCTGATCAAGTTGTATGGTCTGAACAAGGTAGATTACACTTATCTTATAAAGGTAAAGTATCTGCTGCTACAAGTGGTCTTAACTCAAGTTCACAAATCTTAATTCAAGCTGATATTGACGGAGCTGATTCTGATAACTCAGGTATCTCTAACGGTCATACTGGCGAAGTAAGACATGGTATTAGACCAAACGACACTATTATTATAGCTGACTCTACTAACGGTATTGTTAAAGCTGTTGTTACTAAAGTAGCTACTGATACTATTGACTTCTCTCCTTACGGAACAGATACTTTAAGTACTACTTCAAACCAAACTACTACTATATTAGTTTATGGTTCTGAGTTTTCAAAAGGTACTACTTACACTAATGCTGCTGGTACTGGTGCTACTGATCAAAGAGGTGCTAATGAGCCAAGATTTAAATCTTTTACTAACAAGCCAATTATCATGAAAGACTACTACGAAGTATCAGGATCTGATGCATCTCGTATTGGTTGGGTTGAGGTTTCTAGTGAAGAAGGACAATCAGGTTACTTATGGTACTTAAAAGCTGAAGCTGATACTCGCGCTCGTTTTGCTGATTATATTGAAATGGCAATGCTTGAATCTGAGTTGTCTGCTGCTGATGGATCAAACACTTTACTTGATGCTAACACTACTGTTTTGAGCCACACTGGTTCTTATGGTACTGAAGGTTTATTCGCTGCTATTGAATCAAGAGGTAATGTTACTACTGGTGTTACTGGTGTTAACGCTGCTACTGACTTAGCTGAGTTTGACGCTATTTTAGCAGAGTTTGATAAGCAAGGTGCTATTGAAGAAAACATGATGTTTGTTAATCGTTCTACTAGCTTAG
>VMHT01133429.1_pt1 | contig 10695 bp, 22 predicted proteins | sample 4693611 | NCBI WGS metagenome assembly VMHT01 (sample SAMN12280063, study PRJNA550983) | marine metagenome | isolation source: seawater sampled from same location over 5 years 0.02-0.2 micron viral filtrate | place: USA: collected off the coast of southern California halfway between the port... ...
ATTGCAAAAGGTAAAGATCATCAGAAGATGCATAAGTATGATAAAGAATTGTATAACATAAGTTTTGTAAACTAATGATAGAGTTCTTAAGACATGCAACAGGGTTATGCGGAGAACCCCATCCAAGTTTATTAACATTGTTAATGGGTACACCGGTGATAGGATATGCAATTTATAAAATAAAAAGTTATGGTAAAGAAAAGTAAATATAATAGACGTAGAGCTATTGAATGCAAGATAATCGCAAGAAGTAAAAACAATCCAGGTTACTGTAAGTATATGATTACTATAGCAGAGCTAGATGGTACTATACATAAACAACCAGCTTATGGTAAAGATATGCAAGATGCATTATCAAGACTAATGAATACAGAAAGAACAGTAAAAGTAGAAAGAAAGTTAGAAACCAATACTGGATTGATATTCTTATTATGGTTAGTAATAATGGGAACACCAGCTATATTTTTTGGTGCTGCTAATACGCCATGGATGTTAGTAGCTACATTTGGAACTATTATGGTACTAATGTTAACGGCAACGATATGGTATAATTATATTAAAAAAGGAGAATAATATGTATAGAATAGTAAGAGAAGAAAATCATTTAACAGATACAGTAAGATTTATTATTGAAAAAAGAAAGAAATGGTTATGGATGGAATCTTGGACAAGAGAGTTAGGATTAGATGTACATCAGAGAGGTCCGGTAGGTGCACCAACATATGATGGAGCACTTTGGAAGTTGAACAAGATTAAGATTAACAAAGGTATTATGATACGAACAGCAATAATATGAATCAATTTGATTACATAGGATTGATTATTAGATTAATATGTATAGGTACATTGTCTATAGGCATAGCCTTTATATTATTCTGTCTACCTGGTTGTACTAAAGAACCATTCCAATATAATCTTGGACATGAATTTGAATTAGATGCTAGGTTACCTATAGATTCAAATGGATATTACCATTTACAATTAGGACAAGATTGGCAGACCTTACATAGGATTTCTGGCAATGTATCTCCAGTTGAAGATGATTGGGCACTAACAAAAGTTTACTATACAAGTAGTCATTATTGGCTTATCGATGATACCTTAGGTTATATAGTACATCAGAACTGGACCTTAAACGATAACGGGTACATGTATACAACAAATGATACTAGTTATGTTACATGGTTTGAAGGATTTGAAGTACCAACTATCAATGAGACATGTTATAGTACTAATGCAGGAGAAATAAATATAATGTTTGCTCCAGTACAAAATATGAGAGGCGATACTATAACAGTAACAGGTCAAGCACATTTTGCAGATAATGTTGTAAGTAATTTACAAATACTACAAATAATAATTGAATAAATGATATTTATTATTGAATAAAGTTATGATAAAATTAAACAACATAAGAAAAATTAATGGACATACAAATTGTCATATTAGAAATGAATTCTCAAAAACAGCTAGGTTGGTTAGCCGTTTTAAACAACAGAACAGTAGGTCATATTTTTCTATTAGAAGAACCGGAGAAGAAATTAAAGTTCCTAGACGCTTGGGTTTCAAAAGATTATCGAAGAAAAGGAATCTTTCGAAAACTTTGGAACGTGCGTTGGCAATACGTAAAAGAAAATTACAACGGTTACGTCGTATACGCTTGGGCAAAACCAATGAGCCTGCCTTTACTATTAGAGAACGGATTCAAGCAAGGAGAAACTTGCGTTTATGTAGAAAAAATAATAGAAGATGATCAAGATAATATAGGTCCATTTGAAAAATGTTTTGTATCTTGTTAAAAATAAGTTATGAGTAAGTGTCCATACACAAATTTTAAGAATAAAATTTTAGATTACATTGGTATATTAAGAACACCTAGAGATGAGTACGGTGGTATGCCTGCCTGTCCTTTTGTAGGTGCTGAAATTGATAAAGGTAAACTAATGATAGATAAATTTGATCCAAATGAAACTACTATATTAGAGAAGGTAAAAGAATTTGATGAATCAGAATATGATAGTGCTTTATTTGCACAGGTAACAGATGAAATAATTGTAGGAAAAGATACATATGCTTATCAAAACTTTATTAATAAAACATTAAGGACTAATGGTTATGCACATCTTAAGGCAATATGTTTTAATCCAAATGATACAACACAAGTAGATGGATTCAATCCAAGAAAGGATGCACCATACTTCCTAATCAATATTGCCAGTAAAAAAGTATTAGCTAAGGCACATAAAAGTTTATTAGGAACCAAGTACTTCCAGAACTTTGAAAAAGAATACTTAAAGTTTTTGAATATTGACTAGGATAATTGAAATAAATTTGTTATATTATATAATATGAAAGTAAATATTTGGATAAGTAAAGAAGATGTAATGGATAATAAGATAAGATCCTATTACTATACAAAACCTAAACGGTCAGGAACATATGTACAAGTTACAATATCACAAGAAGAGTTTGTGCAATTAGAAGATAACAGACAAGATACTATATCATCAACCGGCCGAAGTAACGAGAATTATAAATACAAAATTAAATAAGCCATGCCAAAGAAAAGAAAATTGAATAGTAAGAATCCTATTTATCAAACAACAACTGCAGATGATGTCCCTCAAATACTAAAAAAAGTACGTATGAATGATGCCGCTATTAGAGATGCATCAGGTAAACCAACTGGTGATAAAGCAAAGGTATATGCAGTATTTTATAAAGACGATGAATAGATTAATACACCAATTATATTATGATGGCAAGATAACACAAGAGGTTTGCCAACAGTTATTAGATCAATTGAGTAAAAGTAAAGAAAAAAGAAGATATTATTAATATGGAAACAATAGTAATTATAGTATTTGGAGGAGTATGCTTTGCAACGGGAATGTATGTATCATCTCAAATTGCACAACATATAGATAACAGAACAAGACATAAACAGTTCATAAAGAACCTAGAAAACTTTGATAAGAAAGATAAAGATGAGTCAGGGAAAGCGTAAAGAACAAACAGAGTTTAGTATGAAGATGGTGTTAGGAGGATTGATAGGAATAATATTATGTTTGATGTTTAGTTTGGTGGCGGTTGTAGGGATAGAAGTGTGGAGTTGGTTGTGTGGTTAAAAGAAGTGTGGCCTACGCTCGCCGGTGGCTCGCTTGAAGAGATAGATTAATAATTAAAATTAAAGATAAGTTATGGATAAAAGTAAAATGAAAGCAATCAGGAAACAAGTAAGGTCTACCGACCTAGATAATGCCGCTCAAATGAATAAGGTAGATGGAAAGATCTTTGAAAGAAATCCAGACACAGGTGAAATCCGTTCAAGGAAGTCAGGTGATTATGGCAATGAAAGAATAGAGCATCCTACCACAGATGAGATCATTGCATACAATAGATCACAATCAAAAAAGAATACAACAAATTTAAGAGAAGATATCTTGTCAGATCTATGGGCAGCCAATAAAAAAGTTGTTGATGGAAAATGGTATATAGAGTTGTCACAAGCAGTTAAAATAATTAGTAATGAATAGTCCAGAAACAAGACACAAGAAAACATTGTTTAACACATTGGTATTTGTTGTATTGATTGTGTTGTATAGAGGATGTATATAAAGATGATGCAATGAGTATAGAAGTATGGATTGCCGTAGGCATAGTGTTTGCAGCGTGTTGGTGCATAATAATTTACGGATTGATCAATGCTCCAATGATGCCGGATGATTACGGAATTGAAGATGAGGAGCTATGGAAAGAGTTAAACGGAAGCAAGAAGCAAGAAGAGCAGAACAAGACAGGATTTTATAATGGTAAGGATGATAAATGGTATCCAGATCGAGATATATAAACAGTAAAAGAATAGAACAATGATAAGAATAGGTAAAACATGCATAAGCAGTACAACAATAGTATTGATAATAGCATTAGTATTAATAGGGGGAATGGCAATAGCAAGTATATACAATGTGATGGAATCAGAACCCTTGGTAGTATCCACAGAGATAGAGAAGGATACCACATTGTGGATTCCAACCAAAGAGGATATTGCATATCAAGATAGCATGTTCACAATAGTGGAACAAACCTCTCAGGATGTGGACACCATTAAAGCTTCTATCAATGATATATTGTACAAGTTAGAGCGTTTGGAATATCCAGATGGTACATGGGATTCAATTAGATATGAAGAGGGTAGTGCAATTGATCAAAGACGTAATTAACTATACTAGTCTGATATATAAATACATCAGAGTACACCTAGTTAACCGAACAGTATATACTAGATCATAGTAGTATTTAATAGAGCTTTAATCATATTTAATAGTTCATTAGATGTTCTCTATACCAATCAATAGAAAAATTATAAAATATATACGAATAGTGTATATTGCTACCTATACACCAGAGCCTTGTATAGGATGAATTAGGAGAGAGGTATACGTCTTTCTTTCACGATTCAAAATTTTTATATAGCAAATTTGTTCTTCCGAGTACATGTTCTTGTTAGGGGGTTAGCGAAACATTTCTGGGATTTTACTAGGATATACGAGATATTTTTCTTATATTATAATATATAAATTAGTTGAAAGGGTTACATGTAATCCCAAATTCTACAGGCTGTTGGCCAGCATAACAGGGTTGGCGTGTATAACTAGTCCCGCACCATTCATTCGAACCATATACCAGTCCGGCTATAACTAATTGATTATCAATACTATATACTGATTATATCAAGGATTGGTTGAGGGCTCTGTTAGATCGGTTATACACATTACCTAAACCAATTCTTTAGATAACCGTAGGTAACTAGTCGCGCGGCCGGTATGTCCGGAAGCGAGAATGAATTGCTGCAGATGGTTGGTACACTATATATAGAGCAGATACTATATATAACGCAAGAGATATAACTAATTGATAATGAACTATATATACACAGCAAGAATGGTATAAACCACCATAATAGCACATACCATCCAATACCGACCATATAACCCCTAGAAAGACCTATATAGGGCACATACCTTCCATTACCCCCTAATAACCATGCAAAACCCCTCAATATATGGGGATATAGGGGTTTTCGGTAACATACCACCTGATCTGGGGGTTTGAGGGGGCGTATTACCTTTTCTCATCGATAGGTAAGTTTTTTCTAATAGAGAACATTTTCGGTAGTATATACTGCGTATACCATGCGGTGCATAGCAATCATCTCGCTCTATATATATAGAAGCGCAACCAATCCGGTTTTCTGAGCGCTAGCGAAAAGTGCAAAATAAAATTTTTTCTATAGGGAACTGGTTACTTGGTCTATATGTCGGCACCTTCTCCTGAACCCATATCCAGGGCATTCACATTCCAGGCTACCAGAGGCATTCATTTGAACTTGGTATTCCTTGTCTCCTTTACTAGACTTCACCTTATATATAGCGTTCTTATCTATATTAAGGTTATTGTCTTTTTTAGGCTTATAAGGATAGAATGCAATATCTTCAAGTTTTATATCATGTTCATCTTCTGGTAGTTTATACCATCCGGGCATTATATACTTATCGCTTCCGTAGTTCATTAAAGCAGGTGGCCATAAGCCTCCATATACTGCATATGTTCTTTTAGGTTTCTCCCAACCATGTTGGTAGAATTCATTAACTAATACTTTTGCCATTTTCTATATGTTTGATTATTTCTTTCAATTGTCTATATTGTATACCTGTTATATTATTATGGTCTAAAGCTTCTTGTAATACACGATCGGCTTTTTCTGGCATCTCCAAATCATGATAAAACATAACTTGCTTACCTACTCGATCAAAGTCTTCTTTGGTGGGCATTCTTAATATACGACCTGTACCTGAACCCAATTTAACTTTGGAAGGATTAGTATCCGATCCTGTACTCCTATGTAACATGGAGCCAAAACCTCTTCTACCTTTACCTATCAAACTGTTAAGGTATTCTTTGGTCTTCTTGTTCTTGATAACTTCAACTTCGGAATATGTGGTCTTACCGGTAATTACCGCTCTTACCATATTACGTTCTTCGGATGAACATTCAATACATTCTTTGGTATTTGGTAAAGCCTTTAATCTTGGCTTTGGAATGGGCTTATAGCATTTACAACAATTCATAATTTTCATTTTTTATTATATATAAAGATAAGAAAAATATTTCAATCTACCAAATCTTTTACATGCTTTTTTTAATCTTTTTTACCCCTCACTCTTTTTACCGGAAACCACACAATTCCTTAACCGGAAACCACACTTAACCTACGCACCTCCATATTTATATTAAACCAATGATTAAATTAAAAAACATATTATTAGAAGGTAAAGGTGATTGTTATCAAGCTGGCGGCCGCCTTATTTTTAATTTCTTTGGCGAAAAGAATGTTAAATTAGTACATGGTATGGTATCAGGCCAAGGTGCATTAGAAGGAGTTAGATTTGGACATTGCTGGGTAGAATATAAAAATAAAGTTTTAGATCATTCAAATGATAAGAAACAAGAATTACCAAAAGACATTTATTATCTATTAGGTAGAATAGATCCTAACGAATGTCATTATTATACGCCAGAAAAAGCTGCAAAAAAAATGACTGATATAGGACATTGGGGACCTTGGGATATGACAGGATTAACTGTTAAAGATACTTATGGTGATTTAGGCCCTGATGAATATAAAGAACTTGTTTTAGGTGAAGTAAATACAAAAGATGTTATTCCAGATCAAAGAATGGAAATAGGTAAACATGATACGCGTATAGATCCTAATGAATTAGATAATATAGAATCTAAATTATCTGTAGGAGAAAATGTTGCTCCTAATCATGATGGTAAAGCAGCTCCATATGGATCTGGATATGATGAAGTAGGAGAGAATTTTGCAGATGGAAAGAATCCAGGCCGAAAAGGTATATCCAAAAGAGTAGGTATTCCAAAAAAAGCTACATTAACTCAATTAGCTAAACTAGCAAAGTCTAAAGGTGAAAAAGGTAGAATGGCTAGATGGCAATTAAATATGAGAAGAGGTAAGAAAAAGAAACAATAAACATATTTATTATAAAGAAATTACTATGGCAGATAAAGGACATACATATGGTGGGCAATGGAAAGGCCAAAAAACAATTAAACTTAAAGATTTAATTAAGCCTGGTGGTATGGAAGTTATACCTGATGAATGGATGTCTAAAGATAAAGGTAAGGTAGAAGTTAAAGCTGATATTACATTACCTGTAGATAAAAAAATAGTATTAAAAGCTGATACTGATAAACATCAACGTGGATTAATAGTTACATGGAAAAAAGATGGAGGCTATGATGTACAGTACTGGTTTGAATCTCCTGATAATATAGTTCCAGCAGAATTAAAAGGCGATGGTAAATCAAAAGGTAAATCAATTAAAAATGTATATTTAGGGTATCACCCGGAGTTAAAAGATGGCGAAGAATATTAGAGAAAAAATTAAAGGAGCTGATGGTAAGGCTTGTTGGGACGGATATAGATATGCTGGAACAGAAAATGGAAAAGATAAATGTGTTAAAGTAGATGAATCTGTTATTTACTATAATGATTCATTGCGACTAGAAATAGTAGAACACTCAGAACCAGTATTATATCAAGAAGCTGAATACCAAGGTAGAAAAGTAAAACTTGGTAAACCTATGCAAGGTGATGTTAAAAAGTTTAAAGTATATGTTAAAGATCCTAAAACAGGTAACGTTAAAAAAGTAAACTTTGGACATGGTGGAACTTCTGCAAAAGGTAAGACAATGAGGATTAGAAAAAACAATCCTAAAGCAAGAAAGTCATTTAGAGCAAGACATAACTGTGATAATCCAGGACCTAGAACTAAAGCAAGATATTGGAGTTGTAGAAAGTGGTAAGCTTAAAACAACTATTAATGGAATCTACTCAGCCTAAATTTGAACAAACAAAATTAGGACATGCATATAAAGACTATGAACCAGGTTTTGATTCTGAAACTATGCGTATTCATTACAGTAAGCATTATAAAGGATATACAGATAAACTTAATACTGCAATTAAAGATGAAAATATAATTGTTACTATGGGCAATGATATGGCTGGTATAAAATCTATATTAGGAACAGTATCAAAATACTCGGATAAACTAAAAAATAATGCAGGTGGATTTTTTAATCATACATTTTTCTTTAACGGCTTAAACCCAGATGATAAAGGAAAGTTATTTGATTCTGACTTTGAAAAAGCTATAATTGATCAATATAAAAGTATTGATAAGTATAAAGAAGCTTTTACAGAAGCTGCATTAAATCATTTTGGAGATGGTTGGTGTTGGTTGATGTTTGATAAAGGGCAATTAACAATTACAACAACTGATAAACAAGATAATCCATATATGGATACAATTAATATTCCAGGTCGTATTATAATGGCATTAGATTTATGGGAACATTCATATTATCTAAAATATAAAAATGATCGAGAAAAGTATATTAATGGTTATTGGAAACTAGCATGTTGGAATATGGCTGCTAAAAGATATCTAAAAGCAGTTGATGCTTTAAATCATTAAACAGCTAGTAAAAATATTACTACCATCATGGTAATGTAAATAATAGGTGATATATCTATTTTTTCTTTCATATATTAATAAATAACAATATTATCAGTAAGCTATATTAATTTAATATTAAGTAATTATTAAATCTTAACACTTGTAGTGTAATTTCAAATATTCATTCTTAATAACTTTTTAAAAAAAGCTGTAAAAAAATTTGGTAGCGTGAGAAAAAGTTCTTATATTTATAGTATAATAATTAAGAAATAAAAAGTAATAGTTATGACAAAAGAAAGATTCCAATGGTATATGAAAGAAATACAAAGACTAAGAGAATTAGATAAATTGACAACTGATAGAGTTCGAGCAACCTATTCTGTAAAATAATGGACCGGTAGCTCAGTTGGATAGAGCAACTGCCTTCTAAGCAGTAGGTCGAAGGTTCGAATCCTTCTCGGTTCACATACTTAAAGAAAGAACTATATGATAATACAATATATAAAAAAGTTGTTTTCAAAAACTACTGTTACAAATACTTTATCAACTCATCAACAGTTTATTAAAGATAAACAACCATTTGTTATTAGAGGCGGTGCAAAAAAACTTAAAGCATATAATAAATGGACAGACCAATACTTATCAAAAATTTATGGAAATCAAATGGTAGAAGTTGAATCATCAATGGATGGAAAGTATAATCCAGATTCACCAGTTGCAACGACATCAAAGATTGAAGACATGACCGTACAATCTTTCATACAAAAATATAAAAAAAATTCTGTAGGTAGAAAACAATATTATCTTGCTGCACCATCAATGCCAACTAAATTACAAGAAGATATAAAAAGACCTGATCTTCTTAAATTAATTAATTCTACTAGATTACGTAAAAAACGAAAGCCGTTAGATACTCAAATATTTTTAGGAACAAATAATAATGTATCTCCTATGCATACTGATAGTTATCATAATTTTTATCATTTGATAGATGGTGAAAAAGAAGTTTGGTTGATTAAATCTCAATATACAAAAATAATTAAAAAGTATGCAAAATTTAATCAATTGAGAATACCTGATATTGCAGACATTGATTATAAGAAATTTCCAGATATGAAAAATATACCTATTATTAAAGTGCATCTTAAAAAAGGAGACTTGTTATATATTCCATATGAATGTTGGCACCAGATGAGAGGAAGTAAAGGACGTAATTTAGGAGTTGCATTATGGTTCTAATAAATTGGTTAAGATATAAGTGGCGTAAGTATAAACGTAAAAGTGTTTGGGACTTATGAAACATTTAAAATTAGGAGATGTAGTTTCTGCAGTATTTCTTGGCACCCCAGGAAAATGTGAAGTAATAGAAGTTACAGATAAAAAAAATAAACTGTATAAACTGCGCATGAAATGTGGAACTATACTACCAGGAGTAACATGGTTTAAGAATTTAGATACTAAACAAAAGAAAAATAAGCCATGGTATATAGTAAAATACTTAGGACATAAAGAACTTAAAGTCATTGAGAAGGATAGTATTCAAAAAACAGACTTAGACAAAGCTATAGCTAAACAAAAGAAGTTCTTACGAGGTGATATTAAAGACTAGTGCATATTTATATTAAAATCAATTCAGGGACAAATATGAAACTATCAAAACTTAAACAAATTATAAAAGAAGAATATTATAATCTTCTATCAGAAGCATTTGCAGATCCAGAAATTAGAAAGATATCAAAGATGGGTGGTATCAAAGGAAATAGATATAATAACTGGTTTAAGCGTTTTGCGCATACACATAATATAGCTTGGGACAAGTTACCTAAAGGAACATTAAACAAATCAACTAACATGAATGATCCTATGATCAAGAAAGGATTAGTATTCTGGGTTAATACAACTAGTAAACCTAATCCATATGGTGGAAATAGATACTGGGACACAAACATTCCAGAAGGTGTTATGGCTGTAACATTAATGGGTAAAGTTCAATATGACGGACGTATGGGAGTTGGACCAAAAGGTGTAAGTAAATATGGTGATGCATCAGGACATGGTAAGCGTGGAACATTACAACTTAAAAAATTAAAAGAAATAGCTGATGAAATTTATGTAATGGATTTTGAATCTTTCAGAGGTGGAACCAAAG
>VMHT01034940.1_pt1 | contig 10694 bp, 19 predicted proteins | sample 4693611 | NCBI WGS metagenome assembly VMHT01 (sample SAMN12280063, study PRJNA550983) | marine metagenome | isolation source: seawater sampled from same location over 5 years 0.02-0.2 micron viral filtrate | place: USA: collected off the coast of southern California halfway between the port... ...
CAGACCGATTTTTTACCTTGCGTTAAGAGTGTCCTCTGATAGTCATAAGTAGTCAGCGATAGTCAGGAGTGGTCAGACATAGCCACCGAGGGCGGTTTTAATTCGGACTTAATTTTTCAATTCTCCATATAGCGTGCCGTTGAGAAAATCGCTGACCGAAAATAAACCGATATGATAGAAAATCCGTTCAAAACCTATCACGACAAATAGTGGTCATTTATGCTCGAAGCCAGTCCGAAATACTGCCGAACCATTAAGTAGGTGATACACAATATGAGGGGTATGGTTGATTACCACAGGGTCAAATCTGCTTATGAGGGCTTACCTGAATGGGATAGGCAAGGCATAAGCACAAACGATTTGATGCGTCAGAGATTCGTGGAAAGTTTCAATCATCAGAACCCTCAGCACATTGACCTTTATCTTGAGCATTTGCTTGCCTTAGAAGCCCGTGACCTTGAACGCCTTGAGGCTACAAGGGAAACCCTATGCAATTACCATGAGTTTGAGCATTACATTCTTGATGCTGCCGAACAGAACCATCAAATTGAGCAACAGGTAAGGGCATCCATTGTGCAGAATAAGGTTGTTGAAGGTATGGACTTTGAGGGAGCATTAGCATATAAGCCAACCCGTATTGAATATGATGAAGCACATCGTTATGTGCGAACCCTTAACAACATTCCTTTGAATCGCCATGATGTGCTTCTCCGTGAAATCATGGAAGCCTTATTCAATGCACCCGCCATATACGGTAAGCCAGATTTGACTAAAACACAGATTCTCCAGACCATCAAGAAAGATAAGGGAGAGTGGAGGTCTGCCGCTAAGGAAGTTTTGCTTTACTTGACCGCTAAGAAACAGATTTCTAAAGTTGGTTCACGGTATCATCACAATCACCATCAGCCACGCATGGTCGAAACAGATTTTACTCGCAGAGTTTTCGAGTGTCTCTATGCCGACAGCCTGACCGTCAATGGTATTGTCAAACTTATTGGCTATGACAACTCTTATGGCCGACGTAAAGTAAAGCGAACATTGGAATTGTTGAAGGCCGAAGGTCTGGTATCTCACAAAGGCTACAAGTGGCATCAAGTATCTTCATAAGGGAGTTTTGGAATATGGATGATATGAACGACCTTGAAATGATGACGATTTCTGAAGTATCAGAATATCTGTCAGTATCGGTATCAACCGTTAGAAGGCTGATTAGGCAAACTCCTAATCCGTTGCCACATCTCAAGTTGGGCGATTTAATCAGAATCCCTCGAAACAAATTGAATCAATGGATTATTGAAAACATGGAGGACTGAATATGGAAAACCAAATCATCGCAATATCATACGGACCCACCGAAGATAAATTGACTCGTAAAAGTATCTTGAATTATTTCAAGCATACGGGTTTTGAAATGCAAGATGAAAGCAACAGTCTAATGTCTGATGGCAAGACCAATTTCGTTTGCTCAATTTTTGAGAAAACTGGATACCTGATGTTCAAGGAAGTCAATGGTTGTGAATTGCCCGCACCAGTCTTTGATTACATCTTTACACTTCGAGACGATACCACCATCATTTCACTTGGCGTTGAGACTCCTGACACATGGGAGTCAATTCAAACCGATTCAGAGTATTCCCTTAAGCGTTTCAAATCAATTTGGAATGAGGAAGTTTAAGAGGGTCATTGGTGATAACATGAGTATGAAGTATTGGAAGTGTCTTGCCGAAGGTTGTGAAGATGATATTACCTATCATCACAAAGGATTGTGTCGTTCATGCACCGAGTATTCTGAATCAGGAGGTATTCTCAATGCAGTTTCGAGAGTCCGAGTGACCGAATCGGGAACGCCTTATGAAAAGCATGAGCATCACCGACATTCTGTTTCTAAAGCAACCTTCTTGGATTCACGTCGTCGCAAGATGACCAACAAGGAACGTGCTTACATCACCGAGATGTATGAACAAGCCCACGCTATCCCTCATGTGCATGATGAGAATTGTGGTCACGACATTGAACCCGACCAACAAATCATGGAAATTGGTGAATCCTTGACGGATGCCGAACAAACTTTCGACAACATTGTTGAGCATGATTGTTGTGCCACCAATACCTGTTCACATAAGGGAGATGCTTGAGTTGGACAACATGGAACTACTATGGCTTCTGATTCTCGGAGGTTGGGGTCTTTTGACTTCATGGTTGGTTATCAACAATCGAGAGCGAGTTTCCTATCTGGAAGGTTTGCTTTTCGCTGATGCTGGGCATTTTACTTTGCCAGACGGCCAAACGATTCTCGATGATTTTGTCGAGGAGGAATGAACATGGATGAAAACTTTGAACTATTTGTAGAAAATGTGATGATGACTTATGAGGCAGCATTGGCCGAAAAGGATGCTGACGCAGCCAATCGAGTGTCTATCACTCAATCGTTGATTACACGACTTCAGAATCTGATTGCGAGGGATTCCGATGTCAGTCAGTCCGAATGACCGTGTTCTCATCGCAGCGATTCAAGTTCTTCGCAGTTGGGACAACAAAGACTATTTGAAAGACTCAATGGAAAACCTCAGAACCGCCTTGAAAGATTTAATGGAGAAATTGTGATGCCGTATATCAAGCCAGATGAACGAAAAAACTACGATGCCGTAGTCAAAGAAATGGTCGAAGACCTTTACCATAGCGGTGAAGCATGGAGAGGCAATTTCAATTACACGATTAGTAGCATCATTTCTCAATTGATTGAACGGTTGGGTGGACCCAGATATAGCCATATCAACGATATTGTTGGTGTGCTTGAATGTATCAAACTGGAACTTTACCGTCGAGTCGCTGCACCGTATGAAGATTTGAAAGCCGAAGAGAATGGTGATGTGTATTGAGAGCCAAGACTGTAACCCATGTTGAATACGAAGTTCTCAACGCCATTATGGATGACGAAGTAATTGCAGAAACTTTGGAATCTTTGAAAGCCAGCCTTGTCCCAGACCCATCAGATGAAGTAGCCGAGAGAAGGTTTAACGATGGTGTCAAGAACGTAGCCAAACTCGTTTTGAACATGGCTGAAAGACGACTACACCGCTTGCCTCCAGAACACCCAGATTATCAAGCCAAAGAGGAATGATTATGCCTAAGAAGCAACCACCGACACTACACATCGGAGGTTCTGAAAAACCATACCTTTGTGATGCAGAACGCACCGAATCATGGCCTGAAAAATATCTCGATGATGCAGTAGCACGAACTCTGGAAGTTTGTGAGTCCTGTCTTGACATTTACGAGTCCAAAAGAGGCTCTGAAGCCAAAGAAAGATTGTTGGCGAGGCTTTCAGATACATCGGCTCCGCCCGCTGCAACGGACACAGAATCGGTCTCCGAGTCAGAATCAAGTCCGATTGAAAGTCCTGTATCGGATTATGTAGGCGAGGCCAAAACGCTACGCCAATACCTTGAATCTTGATGTTTATATGGGTGATTGTGCTTAAACAAGCACATGGAACAACTAAACCGAGTAATTCTGCTTCTGTCGAAACTAACAATTTCTTCAATTGACAAAGACTATGCTTACATCACACCGACCACACTTCAAACTTTGGTCGCACACGCACGTCGTCATCCAAAGGACACCATCGGTTGGAACGCACTACCAAAGGTCGTTCAAGACAATTTTGAGGCTTGTAGTGCCGTAGTTCCAGAAACTTGGAAACTGACTCACAACTCCAAATACATTCGGTGATTTGCCGTGTGGCGAACCGTTTGCGAGTATTGTGGAAGTGACAACATTAGCAGACACATTGACTCCGTTTTTGGATTCCGAACCGTGTATTCATATGAATGTCGAGAGTCAGATTGTAATTGGGTTTTAGTCGAGGAGAGAAAAGCATGAGTGTATTCGGGTCAATTTTCTTTTCATTTTTGTTGGCTAATTTCATTCTTGGTTTGACCGAGTTCTTGATTCACAAATACTCTGAAGATGTTTAAGAAGGTGATTTACATTAGCCCCACTATGAACAAAATGTTTGCGATGATTTTGCCACTCATTCTATTGAGTGGTTGTCTCGATTCAAGTGCCGAATCCACTCCGACTGTTGAACCAGAGATTGATACTTTTGAAATGATTTGGGGTCATCAATTCAATTACAGTATGCCCTCCAGTATCGCCAACATTACAGAGTTCACGCTTAATCAGACATCAACAATTCAATTTGATACTTGGTCTCGATTCCACGAACCCGTTGATTGGGAACGGGGCTATGGCAACATTAGCCTTTACGGACCCAACAACTACACATGGTTTTGGCAAACTCAAGACACCATTCATGTGTTGCTTGAAGTGAACATCGAACAAGCAGGAAATTACACACTTCGGATTCACACATCTGGGGCTAACAATCAATCCAACGATTACCCCGGTGATGCGTTGGTAGTTCAAACGGAGGTTATGACATGGAATTGACTCGGCAAGAAGTAGAAGATGCTTTCAAACACATTCAAGGGCAAATTGAAGAACTAACCACTAAGTTCAAGTGGCAAGAAGAAGAACATCAAAAGTTCATGGTCACGATTGAAAACATGGAGGCTGAAATTGACAACGTGGTTCAACAACTCAAAATTATGAATCGAGCCGTTTCAGATATGGCACAGGTGTTGGCGACCCACATGGGAGTGCCTTTGGCAGATGTTTATTTCAATCATTGATAAGAACCATTAAGTAGTTCACTCGGTTTATGAGAGTTAATGGTTGATACCATCACACTTTCAAAGGCCGAATTAGATTGGTCTCGCACGCACGCAACGGCCATCGTGGATTATTACGGTGGCGAAGGCAGCCGAGGTTCTGGCTCTTACAATCACAACAAGGTAAGTTCCAATCTCATTGGAGTCAAAAGCGAAGTCGCTCTTGTCAAATGGTTTCGATTCAAAAGGGTATCTCCAATCGTAGAGAACTTCAAGAACTTCCGTGACAAAAGTTTAGTCGGAGACCTTCAAGTGTTAGAAACACTTGTCCCATTAGAAGTCAAAGGGCTACGCCCGCATCAATGGGCAAAGTTTCAACGCATGATTCCTCCCAATCAACTCAAGAAATACGTGCGTGAAGGTTCATTCGTTGTTTGGACAACTACCACAGGCGATACCAAATCTGGCGAAGTCTTGCTTCGAGGGTGGAACTACGCATGGGAAGTTTCAGAGTTTGGGGTTTTCAAGAAAACCATTTGCGATAACATTTGGTTGGAGGACCCAGAAATGATGAGGCCGATGAATAGTCTAATTCAGCACCTTGAAAAACCAATTACTGATTGGTAACATTTAAGTATCAGAAACAATCAAATCAAATTGATGATGCCGAAGTTGAGAGAAGGGAGTATGCCATTCTCGACAGAGATACAGGATTTGTTCATGGAGTTCGCCAGAGTCGCCGTAATTTCTGCCAAACCACCAATGTCTGTGGATTATCTTTTTGAAAGATTATCATTCACGATTGAACCTTATGGTTTTGAATTGAAGCAGATTTACAAGGAGAGTTCAGATTATTATGATGAAGATAATTTGGGAGTTTCTCATAACTTGATGGAGATTGCGCTCGATAATGTCATTGAAGGTTATCTTACCAACCCAAACAAGGAACCTCAAGTAATGGTAGGATTCTTTACAACCACCGAATCTTCAGCCACCCATCAATACAACATCCTATCTTATTGGTATCTGAACAAGTGGTCCGAAACAGCATACACCATCGAAAATCCATTTAGAATTGATTTGCATCCCGACCAACCACCAGAAATGAGCAAACGTGGCGAGACGTTTAACAATACTCAAGATTTGGTGGACCATTGGGGATTTCAAACCAACGAATTGGATGGGGAGCCTTGCTCAATTTTGTTAGCGACGTTAAGTGCAGAAACCGTAAAAATACTTGAAACTTTTTGGTTTGGATTTCTTAATTGGCAAACCATCCCTGAAAGATTTTTGGAGGACTGATAATATGGTTTGGAGCGACATACTGAAGATGAACTTTCAAAGAGGCAAAATCTTGAATTGGACTTATTTTAACATCACAGAAGATTTTGAGACACCCACGAAAAAAATCATTGAACAGATGGATGACTATCGAAACTTGGAAAACGATGGGTATTGGCGTTCTAAAATGACTGACGAAGAAAGAAAAATGAAGAGGCACCCTAATCGAAGTCCTCGCTGGATTCCGAATAGATTAGAAAAGCAAAGAGATGAATTACGATACACGTTGTTGGACTTTATTGTTGGACCCGAAAATTACGGAAGTGGAAACGGTTGGTATTGGGGAAAACCTTGTAAAAAATGTGAAACTTCTTTTGAAATTGAAAAGGATGCTATGGCAATTTTTCAGGACACTTTGAAAGAGGAACTCGGAAGTGAGTATGGCAGCGGGGCAACACCAGAGGAATACACAGCAGCCAAAGAGAAAGGTTTGTCAAATGTTTATGACAAATATGGATACAAAGTTACTGAACGATTGCCTTACAATTCCTACCAACAAGGCAGAATCCCATCATCACCCAGTCGCCCCTACGGTATGTGTAGGCTGTGCTATGAAGAGGCAGTAATAAAGATGAGAGCGATTGTCAATTCCATTTACAATGAAAAAGTGAATGTTTAAGTGGGTGCTTTCACCTATGGATAAACATGACCAGCACAGATGTCTTTACTGAAATTGAAGTTATGAATGAAGAAGAACTTGATGATTTGCTCCAAGCCATCAAAGACCGACTCGACGAACTCCGTGATAACACCGACCCAGTTAATGTTGGCGATGTCGTTGAGTTTCCAGTCCGAAAGTTGAACATTACAGGAGTCGTTACCAAGACAACTGAGAAGCGTTGCACCGTCAATGCCACTCTGGTTGATGGCGAATACACCATCAATCAAAAAGACGTGAACATTTTGGAAGCAGGTTCAGCACCTGTTGAAGAATGATTCAGTAGTTTTAAGTAGGTGTGATTGCATAGCAATCAACATGAAGATTATTGCTCTTGATATTGAGACTCAAAATCTCGATATGGAGGCAGAAGGATTGACTTTTGACGACCCATCGGGTTGGCAAGTTTCCTGTGTCAGTATTTACGACCACCACCGAGAAACATTGTTTCATTATGTTGGCGAACCCGAAGCATTGAACCTCAATGATTCTGACCAAAGCATCAATGATTTCCAAGACCTCGGTTTCGACCTTGAAGAATGGTATTACTCTGGTTATCAATTGATTACCAAGAACGGAGGGTCTTTCGATTTGCCGATTATTTCAAAGGGTCTTGAATCTGGTGGTTGCGGAGAAAAAGTTGCCGAGAAACTACGCTTATTCTTAGATGCACCGACTGAAAAGGAATTGCCTAATGGCAACATCAAAGAATTGACTCCTAAACACTTTGATATTTGTCAATATCTGCGAGACACCACAGGTTCACGACACCGACTACAACATCTCATTCAAGGCACGTTTGGATTAGAAGAATCGAAACTGATGAACGCTGCCGAGGCTCCAGAAAATTGGGCAGCCGGTCAGCATCAAAAAGTCTTGGACTATTGTGGTTCAGATGCCAAATATACTGCTGACTTATTCTTCTATGGCCGTCGTGAAGGTCGCATCTATTCCACCCAAGAAAAAAGGCCACTCAAGGCAGTATGGTGATTACAATGGCAAATCAATTTGGACTAACAGATGCACAAGTGAGCCGACAACTTGAAAAAATACAAACCGTTTTGTTTGAAGATGTTCAAGATGAAACAGAGGAATCCTATCGAGGCGTAGTTCGAGCCGAAGTTCTTCAAATCTTTATAGACCAATTTCCCGTTGAAGAAGCAGGTGCGGATTCTGAAGGTATGACTCCCGAAAGTTTCAAAGAAAGACTGGGCAAAGTGGGTCTCAATCTGAGCGAGTATATCTTGGAAAGGGAAGAATCTATCAACAAGTTGTTGCTCATGTATTTCCTTTCGGATTTCATCTCTCAAATTATGAATAATCTTTTCAAAGTCCACGAAGAAGAAGTTCTTGACCGCAACGACTTTATGTATGGTTAGTCTTTAAGTATCAGAAACATCAACATATTGTTGATGAAGTATCAACCAGACCAATCTATCGTTGATTACAACGATTGGGACTTGGCAACCAGTTCAGTTATTACTGGAGACTTCACAACAGATTCACTCAAGTATGGTTTTGGACCCACATCACTTCGGGCAGAGTCTGATACTCGTTATGGTGTTGCATTTTTAGAACATGACCCCGCATCTTCCAGCAACCCAAAAGTTTCAGGAACAATTCACTTAGAAGAAACAGGAGATGGACTAAAAATTGATTATGAAATCCGTGGTTTGTATGACGGACTTCATGGATTCCATATTCACGAATACGGAGACTTAACTGATGGATGCACCTCCGCTTGCGCTCATTTTAATCCAGACAACACCACTCATGGAGGTTTAACTTCTGATGTTCGACACATGGGAGATTTGGGCAACATTTCTTCTAAGAACCGAGTTTCCAAAGGTTCTTTATTTCTTCCTAAAGCCAAATTAGATGGTTCCAAATATGGTGTGTTAGGCCGCATGATGATTGTTCACGCTGATGAAGATGATTTGGGACAAGGCGGCAACGAAGAATCACTCAAGACAGGCAACGCTGGAAAACGTTTGGCTTGTGGAGTCATTGGATTAGCAGAACCACCGTCGAAAACTTTCAACAGCGAAGCATTTGATTGGTTACCCGCAGGTAATTGGGTTGATTTGGGTTACGATAATGCACCCACCGCAGAAGAGTTGAAATCTCAAATTGAGGCTGGAGACCACGACGACTCGTATGGAAATCTTGGTTGTCCTAACTGTGGCAACGTAGATTTGTTCTGGAAGAAAACCACCTCTAAGGGCAAAACTTTCAGATGTCTAAGTTGTGAGTGGTCAGATAACTACGAAACTGTCAAATCTCAAGGAGACATCACTCTGCAAAAGTTTGGACTCACCGTTGATTGTCCTCTTTGTGGTGAAACCATCTCAGCGTATAATCGAGCCAGCATTGATTCTCACTTCCGAAAGCACAAGAAAGAAGCAGCCGAAGCATCTGAGCCGAAAGTCTCGGAAGCCGAAAACGAATGGCAAGAAGAAATAGAATGGAACGAGAAGTCAAAGAAAAAGACTGAACCAGAATGGGAAGACGTTGAATGGGAATCCGAAACTCGAAGGTGTTGTGAATGCCACACAACTGAAGGTTTGACAACTATTCAAGCCGGAACTTTTTGCTATGATTGTTTGCCGATTAACTTAGGTGCGGAGGATATAATTTATGTTTCACCAAACGAAGAGGTATATATTGATGCAAAGATAGAAATCATCAAAAACACAGGTCAAAAAGTTGCCCGAATTGATATGTTTGCGAGTCCTAAAGGAAATGGTTTTGGAAGGGCCGAGTTTGAGAACTTTAAGGATTGGGCCTACAAACAAGGTGCTGCATACATCGTGGTAGAGTCTGTGCCAGAAAGTGTTAATTTTTGGAAATGGATGGGTTTTATAGAACCGTTTGGTCTTGTTGAACCAAAAGATGAGTTTTTGGCAAAACACCTTGAATTAAATACTCTAATTTATCTTGCTGAATCGGAAGCGAAAGGTGGTCAATTCGCTGCGGAAGATGATTATGACTCTACTTATGGTAAAGAACAAGCCAAGATTCGCAGGAAACTTAAAAACAAAATCAAGAAACAAGCCATCATGGGAACAAAGGCGGGTCAATGGTCGGCTCGAAAGTCTCAAGAACTCAAACGTCAGTATGAGGCAGCGTGTAGTAAGAAAGGTCTCCAACCCTACAAAGGGTCCAAAACTAAAAAGCAACAAGACCTCTCGGATTGGAGCAAACAAAAGTGGAAAACGGCATCAGGCAAAAAGTCTTCGACCACAGGAGAACCCTACTTCCCAGCCAAAGCCGTTGCAGCACTCAAGCAAAAGAATCTTTACGCTAAAGCCAAGCGACAAAAGCAAGCCGCTACGAAGGCTGGCAAACAAAATGCCAGATACTCTGATGACATTCGAGCAGTAGTCAAACAATATCGAGCCGAAACTTTTGAAGATATGCCAGTTCCAACTCAAGCAGTTCTTAATTGGATTGCCCGACCCCAAATAATCACAAAGCCAGTTGAGTTTCCTTTAGAACCAGTTCGTTGTATTTATTGTCGTTCTGAAGATATTACTACGGATGGCTTAGATGGCGATGGAGAAGGCACAGTAACAACAGATGTTACTTGTCAAGCAGAAGGTTGCGGAGCAATTTGGCGAGATTATTTTCGTTACGTTGATACCGAAGTTCTTGTTCCGACCAGCATTGTTCCACCAGCCGCAGCCGCAGCAGCGGAGGGTGCTTTGCACGATGAACAATTAGAAATTGAAATTGAAGGCATTGATGAAACTTACGGCTTGATTCCTTCTGACCCAGAAATGCTTTCTTTTGCCGAATCTGCTGTTTCTCAATATCAGTCTCGAACAGATTTACCTGAAACTTTTCAGTTACATACCAAGCCACACTTTGTTTTCGTCTCCGCAGATGCTTTTGGCCGTAGTAGTCATGTAGCACGTTTCCGAAGCCAAACTGCCAGCCACATTCCTATCATCATGTTATCTTCTGATGCCATCCGAGAATCTGCTGACCAATACGGAGTCCCATTGGAAACTGCGGTAGCC
>VMHT01119195.1_pt1 | contig 10692 bp, 14 predicted proteins | sample 4693611 | NCBI WGS metagenome assembly VMHT01 (sample SAMN12280063, study PRJNA550983) | marine metagenome | isolation source: seawater sampled from same location over 5 years 0.02-0.2 micron viral filtrate | place: USA: collected off the coast of southern California halfway between the port... ...
AGACAAGGTAATAATGGTAATTATAGAGGTCAGCCCATATATGCTGATACTGACCTTGATATTTTATATTTTTATAATGGTAATGAAAAAATAGTAGTACCTAGTGGAGAAGATTTAGATTTTGATGCTGAACCCGATGAAATAGAATATTCATCAACTATGAATACTTTACCGCCAAATGATTTATATGTTATTAATCTTTTAACAACAAACTATTTTAATCACCCCGAAGAAAGAGATAATTTTTATAATAATATTATGAATCAATTAACAGACCCAACAGACCCTTTTGCACCAAGTATAGAAAATGATGTACGAGATTATGTAATAACAATTGAATTAGAAAATGAATACAGAGAATTAAATAACGGAAGACCATCTCAATTATCAGAATTACAATATGAATATTTAATGAATCATACTTTATCTGAAAATGAAAACAGATATAATAATGAATTAATTTATGTACGAGAAGATGGTTTATTATATTATATTGATGAAAATGATAGTCAAACATTAGGGGATATAGATGCTATTGCAAGTGGAGAAGTATCTAGAACAAGATTAAACGAACAAATATTATTACCTACTAATGAAATTATTGAATCTTATGTAGAAGAAGGGTCTTATATTAGAGTAGGTGATAGAAATCCCGAGCTAGAACACCCACAACCATCAATACCTAGTGTCGAACCAACTGACCCAATAGAAATAGAAAGACCACCACTAGATTTAGTAAATGAAGATGATGATGTAGAAGATATATTAGATAGATTAGAAGAAATAAGTGGAGTAGATGAAATAAGTGAAGATATAGTAATGCCCGATGAAACTGTTAGTGAAGGTATGGTACAATTAACAAATGAAGAAAGAGAATATCATAGATATTATGATAGAAATCAATATTTATATGCTGGATTCAGAGAAACTTTTACATCAATATTACCACCATTATTTTCTATAACTGGTGGATTTATAGGATATTCATTCGGAGTTATGAAAAAAAGAATGTTTTTAAGAGGTGTTGAAACTGAAAATCTCCGTATGTTAGATGATTTAGACCATCAGATACAGAATCTTATAGACAGAAAAAATAATCAATTATTAATAAATACAGAAACATTAGAACAAATAAACGAACAAGAAACAGAATTATTATTAGAGGGAGCGGAGGCTGGTGGTATAGGATATGAAACATTAGAAGAATTAAATATTCAAAGAGGTTTATTGGCTGGTACAGAAGACGACCCCGATTTAGATGCAGAAGATTTAAGAGATTTAATATATGGTAGTGGAGGTTTGTCTAGTAGATTGAGAGATGTTAATATTGATGTTAGAAGTATAAAAAGAGAATTAAATGAATTACAAGAGATTCGAGATGAAATACAAGAAACACGAGAACAATTAGAAGATTTAGATAATCTTATAGTAGACCAAACATCAAGTAGAGAACAAATAAATAATCAATTTACAGTAATAATGAATAATAATTATAGAATATTATATTCGGTTTATGAATATAATAAAGAAATATTTACTGGTGCTACAACTGGTTTTGCAATAGGTACATCATTAAGTTTAGTACTAGGTGGATATATGTATCCAACATATATTACTGATGAAAATGATGAATTAGTATCAGAAAATATTAAATTAGAAAAAAAAGATAAAAACGCAAATGAAGATAAAAATAAACAAAAAAAACAAGAAAAACCAATTGATAAACAACAATTATTAGAAATCCCCGACAGACCTCAATTAGTTATAACTAATCAAGATAAGTTTTACGAAATAACTCCCAGCCCATACGAAAAAATATCAACAAATAATAAAACAATAATACAACCAACATTTATACCAGTTAAAGATAATAAAAATAAACCATTATCTTTTAAAGAAGTAAATGAATTAAAAAGCACATTAAGTAAATCTGAATTGAATAATTTAAAAAATAAATATTTAATATTTGATGATAATAATCAAGTACAACAAATAAAAACAGAAGATAAATGTAAAAATTATGTAGGTCAAGTACAAATAAATAGAATCCCCATAAAATAATTAGTTATAACTAATTACAATTATTAAATAAAATAAATATAATAAAAAAATATATAATATTAATATAAAATGACTCTTCTAATTAATATGAAAGGTGATGATAAGTTTTATGGTAAAATAAAGCCCGATGGTGTAGGTGATTCAAATAAATTAGAACACCCAGCACCACCACCAAACCCGATGTCTAATGTTGCATTAACAAATAAATTACAAAGAGAAGAAGCAACAAAAAGATTAACTAATAATATTAATGACCCAAACTCAAAAGAAAAACCAACAATACAAGCAGAATTAAAGGTAAAAGATACACAAAGATTAAAAAATACAAAAGATTTAACTTTTAGTGAAAGATTAACAACCTTTATTGACGACCCACTAGGACTTAATACAGCAGAACCAAATCAATTTGTACCCGATACAGAGCAAAGATTACAAAATAGAGAAATAGTATCGGGTAAAACAGCATTACAACAAGTAAAGAATGATTTATATGATAAACCAGTAGAAGCAGTAGAGGATACTGCTAGTGATATATCGAATAGAGTAATGAACTTTGTTGAAACAAAAGCGATGCAATTAGTAGTATTTATTGCTGGTGTTTACCTTGCATCAAAAGTTATAGAGGGTGCTGGTAGGTCAGTATCAAAAAAAGTAGAAAAGAAAGTAAGTGCTAATCTTGATTAGTTATAACTAATTGATTTATATAATCTATAACCATTTCAGAGATTTCTTCTATTGTAATTATTAAATCTTCTTCATTATCAATATTTTTTTTAGAAATTATTTCAGAAATATATTGTTGTATTATTTCTTTAATATTCATTATATATATTATTAAAATATAAAATATATTAATTATTATAAATATGCCGAGATTATTAAAATATACAACACAAGGTTTAGTTGATAATGTACCCGATTCAGCATTACAAGTGATAGAACATACATCCCTATTTTATTTAGTAGATAGAAACTTTAAAGGCAATAATAAATATGTTGCTTTTGCTGTATTAGGTGGTTTATATGAATATGGGATTTTTCAATTAAAACAAGCAGACCCCGAAACAAAGCCAACTTTGAGTGGTAAAAAATAAATAATAAAATATTATATTAATATAAATGGAGCAAGAAGGTAAAGAATATAAGGACAAATATTATGCAAAAAAAAATAAAGAATTATGTATTTATTGTAGTTATAAACAAGCAGTACCATCTAAAATGAATATGTTTTGCTCTGAAATATGTAGATTATTATATATAGTTGTATCAGAAGAATTGAATATAGAAGATATTGCAAAAATGATTAAATTAAGTAAAATAGATTTAATACAAATAATATTGAATCTAAAATCACAAAGTTTTACTAAAAAAGAATTATCAGAAATATTTAATGTAAAATATAAAGAAAAATGTACTGGATTAAAGATAAAAAATAGTGATGAACCATATAAAATAAGTTTTGATTAGTTATAACTAATTATAATTAGTATTATATATGATAGATTATTTATTATTATTTACCTTATGTACTTTATTTGAATTATTATATTTATTTTGTGTAATTTCATATGGATTATATAGATTTGCTGTTTGTATTATTTAAACTAAATCTAATTAGTTATAACTAATTATCATCAGTTATATCTAATTTAATATTTTTATCTAATTGTATTTCTTCTTTTCGTGGCGTTTCTCCCGTATGTCCCGTCATTTGTAATTTTTCTTCTTGTATAATAGCACTTACATCTCTTTCACAACCCATACCACATATAGATATTTTTTTACATTTACTTTTTTGAATAATTACACATAAACCCCCAAATGACCCTAAAACTCCTACTATAAATAACATTAATTCATTTATATTAAAATCTTGCATTTTAGTCATCAAATATAATACTGTACATATATTTTATTGTTTTATAATAATTGATGAAAAAATAATCAATATTATCCATATATTATTATATTTTAAAAAAAACTATAAAATATGTATTATTTACACCTTTTTTAGTCCTTGTACCAAATAACGCTTTAACTGGAAATAATTTAAGCATTTCTGATAATTTAATACTAATATCTGAATATTTAAATATTAATGTACCATTTTTATCTAACACTCTCCATATCGAATCAAATGCTTTTTTTGTATCTTCTCTCCAATTTTCTCCAAGAGACCCGTATTTAATATTAATTAAACCACCACTATCTTTAATAATATGTGGTATATCCCAAACAATCAATTTAAATGAATTATCTTTAAAGGGTAAATCTTTATAATCCGCAATAATATCTGGCTTGCAACACCAATTCGGGCAACTTTCTATCACACCTTTTTCTACTTCTCTTATATCACAATATAAAGTATTTTTATTATTTTTATCAAACCACATCATACGACCACCACAACAAACATCTAATATATATTTTTCGTCCATATTATAAATTAATTTAGCTTTTAATTCTAAAAATTAGCCGTATTTATTTATTTTTTTTTCAGATGTATTTTATCTATTTTATATGCTTTACTAGATGTATTAACTGATGCATAAACCCTAGCATATCCCCAAGCACTAGCAGATTTTATTTGTGGTCGTACTGACTGCGGATTAGATTTAAAAGCTCCCCGACCTTTATTAAATATAATTTTTAAACCACTTAATTTATATCCAGTTAATTTTGATATATCTTGTAAACTATTTGATTTATTTAATGGTTGATTATATTTTTTATTAAACTTTTGCTTATATGTACTCATTTATATTATATAAATATTTTATTCATTAGATTTTATATTATCACGAAATATTTCTTCTTTCGGATATTTTCTCTTTTTTACTGTTGATTTTTTAGCTGGTGCTTTTGCTTTTGCTTTTGCTTTTTCTTTTTTTTTTCTATTTTTATCATCTTGTTTCATTAGATTTTTAATTTCATCATCTATATTTTTTGCTTGTTTTTTAGGTTTCATAGGTTTTTTCTTACAAGTAGAATGATATTTTTTTAATGATGCAGATATTTTATCTTTGTGTGCTTGACTCATAGGCATATTTGTTTATAATATATATAAATATTTTATTTTTATTATTTATTCTAATTCTAATGTAATATCAATACTACACATATCATTAAAAGCATCAGTAAGAGAAGACATTAAAGCCCAATCTTTAACTAATCCATCAGTCCGTACATCTCTATAATATAATGTAAAAGTTAATGTTTTACCACTCTCCCAAGTTTGAGGTCGATTATTAATTAATTTATATGGATATGAATGAGATACATTATTTTTTAATGTCTGATAATATGCTCTTTGAAGTGTAATATCAGCACAACCGATAGGAATCATACCAATAATGTTTTGAGGGTCTCCAACACTTTCACCCCCCGTATCTGCTCCATCTTTAAGACCATATAACATACAATCTTTATTATCTAAAAAATCCATATGTAATGCTAGTGGTGATGGTATAGTAGTAGCTTGAATAGAAATCCCAGCTTGTCCGTCCCCAGCTGTACCTACTGCAATTTCTTCATATAAATCTTCACCAGTAATAGTATATTTAATATCTTTTAAATAAAGATTCTTAAACTTATATTCTTTTGTTGTTGTAAATGTGGCTGAACCAGTAGAAGCTTCTCCCGTGAATGAAAAGTTTAATAACATTTATATTAATATTATATTTTTTTTATTATATTTATTTTATTTTAATATTCTAATTAGTTATAACTAATTATAATTAGTATTCACGACCCATCTTAAACTTTCTATTTATTAAATTAAATCCATCTTTTTTATTATCAGTTGTATTTAAATATTGATATACTAATGCTTCTTTATTTGTATAATTATTTTGTTGAAAACAAAAAATAACATCAACATTATCTCTTTGAATCGGTGTAAAATCTTTTTTTACATATTGATAAGATACTATTAATGATATTCTATAATGTCTAGCACAAATAAATAATTTATCTAATATTTTTTGTTGTTTTGAATCATTAGAAGCAATTATATCATCAATAATAATTAGTACATTATGTTTGCCTTTCGGGTCATTTCTTATTAAATATTCTTGTCTTTTCATTATTCTATCTATTACATCAATATCAACTTCTTTATAACGAAACTCTATGGGGACATAATCTATCATATTGTTTGCTATTTCTGATGTTGGGCTGAATAAAAATACATTTTGTATTTTATTTCTGAAATAATAATAACATAAATCTTTTGTTAAAACTCCTTTACCACTTCTTCTTTTACCACATAAAACTATACTAGGTGAATCGGGTAAATCTGCTAAATCATATTCATTTAATTCAATATTACTCATATTAAATATATAAAATATAAAATTATAATAAAAAATATTAATCAATTAGTTATAACTAATTATTTTTAGTTATTTATTCAGTAATCATCTTGAAGTTGATTTGACCCGTCGAACTAGTATTATATGTGTTAATAGTTAATACTTCTGCTACAATATGAAGAGTGTGAGCTCCACTTGTACCAGTAGGGAACATAACTTCAATAGTAGGTGAAGAAAGTTGACTAAATGATAATGAACCATCAGCACTACTATAATCATCGGGCGAATAAGCAAAATTAATAACTTTAATTTTATTAATATCACAATCACCCGAACCAATAGGAGCAAGAGCATTAGTAGTAGCAATATCTAATGCCCCACTTTGCCCGACACCAAAAGACATAGGGAGATTATTTTTATATGCTTCTACAACACAATCAACATTATAACCATTAGAAGTATCTTGTGCTTTTGCATCAAATATAGCAGAGTTTTCTAATTCATAAATAGTTTGATTATTTGCTCCGAGTTTAAGAGAAGCAATATCAATAAGTTTCATATAAGCCCGTGCGGTTGCCGATGCTCTATCTGAATCAAGTGTAGCAAATACATATAGACGGCGGACAAGACCCGAAATAGATTGAATCTTAACTTTATTACCCGTAGTAGATGAACCAGTAATAACAACTGGACTTGCAATAGCTTCGGAGAAATGAGTAGTGGTGAAACCTAATTGACTAGATACACTATTAGGGGCGTACTGCCTCGACTGATACGCAACAAGCTCGGCACTAGACAATTCAGAAATATAGCAAATCAATTCAGCATTTTCAAAAAGATTACCATCACTAGCAGTATCAAGAATACTGTGGACTTGACTATTAGCACGATAATCAACTTCTACATAAACTCTACTAGATAGAGAATATAAGTCAAAACCTCTACCAAGTGAATCAGCGAAGAAAGCTTTAAGAGGACAAGCAAGAGATACACCACCTTTACAAGATGATACTAGACGGCGACCCGTAATAGATGCTGGTGTATCATTAGCAGCCCCAAGAATACCAGCACCAAGCATAGCGTCAAGCTGTTTAGACCTTTCAGCACCAGCACGAGTATACTGTGAAGCAATTACCCATTCGGGCGTACACTCCCAAATAGTATTACCTTGATAAACAATACGGACTCTACTCCAAGCAAAAGCACCAGCAAACTCTACTAATGCACTATCATTATTACCATTAGCAGTATTAGTATCACCTTGACTAAAATTAGTACGAAGATACATATCCTCCAATATCCCGTGATTGCTTAATTCGAACTTTAATTGCTGTGCGTTTGTAGTATTCATAGAAGTAGTAGCATTTACAACAAGACGACTACGAGCAACGGGGCAAATATTTTTCTCGCCCGAAACTGCATAATCTAGAAAATTAGATTTTGAGTTTCTAGCTTTAATAGTATTATAAAGTGAAGAGTTTTCATTAGCACGATGAATTAATTGAGGATTAGACATTTTATATTAATATTATATATTTTTTTTTTGAAAAATATTTATTTAAAATGAATATTGAAAAAAATAACTATAATTTTTACTTTATTATTTTTAGAAATTATTATCTTTAAATATTATTAATTATAATTAGTTATAACTAATTTAAATTATTTTCTATAATCTTCTTTATATTCAAAAACAAATGATATATATTGACCCCCAGTATCTAAACCACCTTGAAATTGACTTTTTGTAATAGGTGATATTAGATGTGAACCAGTATTATCATATATATTTTGAGTTTCTGAACCTTCGGGCTGAACTGCATCAATAGTTTCTAATTTAAATAATTCAACTTTAAAAGGTTGATTCAAAAATAATGGTGATACTCCTCCATCGTGTAATACTTTATAACAATCTCTAAAATTATTTGTATTAGCATCTTTAATAGTTTCACCTAAACACACTAAACCTTGATGCTCTCTAATAGCTGATTTATTTTGTAATTCGAATAATTTACCACTTTTAGTACCATCACCACTACCAGTAGCAGTAAATATTACACCAACAGCATTAGAACCCGCACCAATACTAGTAAAAGTAGAAGTACCAACTGACCTTATAATATATCTTTTACCCGATACAGCACTACCATCAGATATTTCTGTCTGGTCTTTATCATAACTTTCTTCTCGTAGATTTTCATAGTATACAGCATTATTAGAGTTAAGAAATCCAAACTTCGCAAATATAATAGAATTATCTGATGTACCTTGACTATCTGTAATATTTCTATTATCTATATTATGATAAATATGTAAAAGTTTCAAATAAGTTAATTTTTTTGTATTTTCTAATCTAAAAGTTTTAACTGCATTATCACCATCATTATCTAAATCTTGACTTCTCATACATATTGAAAGTATAGGCATTTTTAATTTATATAAATATTTTAATTTTAATAAGTTTTTATTTTAAAAATAAAATATATTATTAAATAAAATGGATATTAGTATTGACGATTTAAAAAATAATGAAAGTCAAAATAATAATAAAGTTGAAGCAATTATTTCTGATATAGAAGATAATTTAGAAACTGCATCAGATTATAAAAAAAGAATCAATAAAAAAATAAGTGAAATGACCGATGAAGAAAAGAAAAAATATAATGCTTTGAGTCAATCAAAAAAAAGAAAAAAAGATAAAGTAATAGAAGAAACTGATGAAGATAAAGCTGATAAAGAAAGACAACAAGCACTATACAATCAATTATTCGTATTAAAGCAAAAGTTTAGTGATAATTTAGAAAATATTAATATTGACCCCGAGATGAGTTGTAGTACATTAAATACAAAAAAAGATTTAATGATGAAAATTATAACAGATAGACATTCACATAATCTAGTATTTGAAACATTATTATTAGGTTGCAGAAGTGTTGAAAGGTCTGTAAATTATTTTGAAATAGAATGTTTAGATGGTTTAGCTGATAATACAGAAGAATATAAAGATGAAATTATACCAATTTTAAAAGAAATGATTGATTTAGGTGAGATTGATACATCTATGCTTACACCACAATTAAGATTAGGTATTATTATGTCTTCTGTAATAGTAAAGACAATTGAGAAAAATAATGATAAAAAAAAAAATCTGAATATTGTGGATTCATTAAATACTGGTACGCAAGATATAGATGCTGGGGTCGATGGGGCTTCAGAAAGGTAGATTTACCAAAATATTTACAAAAAATATATTGTTGTAGTAAAAAACCAACTGTAATTGATTATGGTAATATTAATTAGTTATAACTAATTATAATTCGTCATCAATAATTAAATCATATCCATCGTCTTCTAGTACATCATCATCATCTTTAATATCTTGAAAAATAGTTTCTTCATCTGAATCTTCTAATGATTCATCTTCACTTTCATATCTTTCTTCTTCATCACTTTCACTCATATCAACTTCTAAATCATCACATCTCATTCGACCCTCAACACATCTCTCCATCATTCTATATACTTCATTTTCGGGGACACTCTGCAATAAATCATATATTTCTCTTTCTACATAATTTAATTCAGATTGAGTCGGTACATATTTTTTACCCATTTATATATTTTTATATTTTTATTTTAATTTATAAACTTTTATTGATTCAACATTTTTTCTAATTGATTTTCTACAACCATTAATCTTTTGATATATTCAACAGAATAATCTAATTTATCATCATTTTTACTATTATCAGTAAATATTTTCTTACTCATACTAGATTTATGTACTTGTAGTCGTCCAGCAACTTTATTATGTATATCATTACCTTTAATTTTTTTAGTTTTACTACCATAAACATTAAACATTACTTTATCAAAAAGCTCTTCTTTTGTAAGTTTTTTTACATATTCATTATTATTAAATGAATTAGTAGAAGCCACAGACATATTATCATCTTCGGGTCTGTCTGTTTGTGTCTCAATAGTATTAGTTATAACTAATTCAGATTTATTATCATCTATTACTTTTTGTAATTCAACTACTTTTTCTTGTAATTTTTCTATTTCATTTTTATAATCAACATTATTATTTTGATTTTGATTTTTAGCTTTATAATCATTTAACTCATTTAACTTTTTATAATATGCGTCTGAATGAAACTCAACTTTCTCTTGTAATTTTTTATTATTATTAATAGCAATATCATATTTATTTTGTAATTCTGCATAAGCAGAATCTTCTACTTCGGGCTCATCAGTACTATTATTAGATTGTGATTTGTCTTTTAGTTTTTGATTTTCTTTTTCTAAATCTACATAC
>VMHT01200581.1_pt1 | contig 10692 bp, 9 predicted proteins | sample 4693611 | NCBI WGS metagenome assembly VMHT01 (sample SAMN12280063, study PRJNA550983) | marine metagenome | isolation source: seawater sampled from same location over 5 years 0.02-0.2 micron viral filtrate | place: USA: collected off the coast of southern California halfway between the port... ...
GTGAAGTATCTATTTCTACATTTTGTAAATCTCCATCTGGATCTACTGATTCTAATATAGCTGTATATCTTAATATTCTTCTTCTTAAATCATATAATTCTTCTCGTACTTCTTTAAACTTACTAGTTGCTTCTTCTCTTTCACTATCATTAAATATATTTTCACTGTCAGATTTATATCTATAATATAATTCTTGTACATATTCTTCTTTAGCTAATAACTGACGAGTTTCTCTATCTAATGCTGCTATATAATCGCTTGTAGTATCATAGTGAGAAGGATCTGCTATGAAGTCATCTGGGTCTAATTCTACTCTTCTTTTTTCTTCTGCTTTGTCTCTTTGTTCATTATCCCCATATAAGTCTTCAGAAGCAAATCTAGGTCCTGTTTCTATACCTTTTATTACGTCTTCATTAACTAATATGTAAACTTCTTCGTCTGCCTTTTCTGTTTCATGACCATTAACTCTTTTAAGTACTAAATAAGTATCATAATCTGTGATTGCCCTTTTAGCTCCCTTATCCATATAGTAAATTGTCTTTTTATCTGCTTCTTTAAGAAAAGTACCATTTGTAAATACTGGGTGTTCTTTATCTGCTTCTTCTTGTTCTGCTAGTTTTTGTTCTAATTCTACTACTTGATTTATAAGTTCTACTATTTCTGTATCTTTAGCATCTATAAAATCACCTATATAATCTGTGCTTTGTTCTACTATTGATTTATGAGAATTTGTACCATCTTTTGGTATTTCATAAAATAGTTCTTGATAATGTTTAAAAAATTCATCTACACTTATTTCATTTTTAGGAGATATAAATTCATTAAAAGTTTTATCTACATTTTCGCTAAAAGATTTTCTACCATAAACAGTTTTTTGTAAATTAATGGGATGAGAAACACTATCTATTTTATGTTCATGGGTTCTTTTTGCCTTAGAATTACTTAAAACTTTTGATATAACACCATAAGGATAGGGACCTAAATATTCATGTGTGTGTTTTTCTTCTTGACCTGTTTGTCTATTTATTACAGATGCTTCAAAAATTTCTACAGAATCGTCCTCATACACAACAAAATCATGTTGATGACCTGCGTTTACTGAAGTTTTTCCTTTAAATTTAACAATTTTAATGGAACTTTCTTCTCCTTGTACTATTAATTTTGGATCTATTCTTCCCATTATCTAACAACCTTAAAATAATAATCTTCGTCATAAATATTAATACCATCATTGTTATCTACTCTAAACATTAGTTTATAATAACGTTCTGGTTGTAATCCTTCCATAAATAAATCAAAATACATACCATCATTATCAGCACTTAATTTTGTATAATTTGTATCAAAAGGGATTATTATTTCGTCAGTTGTTGCATCACGTAAACCATAATAGCTAGAAGTAGGTAAATATGCTGTATCTAAATAATTTGAACTTGTTACAAAAGCTCTATCTGGGTATTTTTTTCTTGTTGTTAATCTAAAACGTTGTTTTGATTTTCTTTGGAATTCAGCTTTATTATTATATAATGCTAAAAATATATCTCCACTAGTTAAAGTAGTACCACTATGGGAATAAGATGAATCATCCCATTTAAATGTTAATTTAGGGGGATAAATTGTATGTGTATCTGCTGAAAAATATTGTAGTTCACCAAAACTAGCTGATGCATCACATTCTGTAGGTTCTGGTTTTTTAAGTAAAAATCCTTCATTTTCTATACCTGTTGGGTAAGTTGCTCCTTGATAATAACTTGCAGAAAAGAATTTAACTAAATTAGTTACATTTATATCTAAATCTAAATTATCTGCATTTGAAAAAGATGTTTCTGCTACATAATTTGTTCCTGTCCACCAAGTACCTCCTCCTGATATCATAAAATCACAACTAGAACCTGTAGAATTAGAAGCAAAACTTGAAGTAGCCCATATTGCTCTTGCACTTGAACCTGTATCCGTCCTTAAATCCCATGTTACTCCATTAGATGAGGAAGGATTATTTTTAAATCTACCTGTACCTTCATCCCATGATTGAGAAACTGCATAAACTTGTACTATATGATTTGCATGTAAGGATTTATGTGCTGTAGAAAATACTTCTAAGTGTGTTTTAAAATCACTTCCATTTAATTTAGTTTCTATAACATCTTTAATTTCTGTGTTTTTAAATTTAATTAAAAATCTAGAAGGATAATATAGTTCAGCAGTTGATGATTTTTCTTCTAATAATTCTAATACTTCATCTCTACCAGTATTTAAGCCTGTTCTATTAGGATGACTATATATTGTTGCGTCTTTTTCGGGAAATATAGAATAGTATGCCATTTTAATATGTTGTTATTTTTCCTTTAATATCTTGGTTAGGGAATCTTACTTCAAATATACTTGGATCTAATGAAGGATAAATCACACCTTTTATAGTAGCATCATTTAAGTCATATTTGTAGTGTGAGTATCCTAAACTTGATCCTACTATATTATTTACTCCTACTTCTACTACTGATTGTACTCCTTCTACTGCTCCTATAGTATTATATATTTCAGATATTATTATTGGTTGGTTTACTTGCCATCTATCTACTCTAAAGTATTTTTTTAATTCTTCAATACAACGTTTTATTACTTGTTGATTATTAAAGTTTTTAAATACTACTATTTCAAAGCTTACTCCTATATTAATTACAAATGCATCTTTAATATTAATGGCATCAGTTAACATTCTATGTTGTTCTAGGTATGTTTGGAGATTTGTTTTCGTTGCTCTATTTAAAGTAGTTAAATTACCATTATTATTATATCCTAATGTATATAAATTTAAAGCCATAGGATTAGGTATTCTCCCAGGTTCAGAAACTAAAGGAGAAATTTGATCATCTTGAGTAATATAAGCTTTAGCAATCCTACCAAATTTAGCAGGCATAGATAAAGTTCTAATTAAATAATCATCTTTAGTTACTGTTCTGTTTTGTGCAGAAAATGCTGCCATAGCATTTTGTCTTACTTCTTCAACGGAATCTCCTGCTCCTCCTCCCGTTGCAGGAATCATATTATTTACAGATAATGAATCTCTAACATATTGTAATAAGCTATTATCCACATTAGGAGTAGTTTTTACAAATAAGGTACCTACTTTATTTATTGTATTAGCAGGTACATTTGCTTGTAAACCAAATTTATTAATTCTATAATTTACATTTAATGTTGTGTTTGTAGGAACTAATCCATAAGTACCTGTGTATAAGAAGTTAGAAGGATCATAAGCAAATTCTAATTTTGATCTTCCGTCTTTTATTCCTAAACCAATATTATCTGGGTTTGGTATTATTTCTTCATCTACTACGCTATTTTCTCCTGCTCCAAACTGTATTTCTAATCTATCATTTGATTTTAATCTAGTTACAAATCTTCTTGGGACTCTTTTTAATTTTAATAAGTAAGGAGTTGATTCATTAAAACCATGTAATTCGGGATCATTACTTGCTATATTTTCAACTGGTTCAAAAAGAGTATCTTGAGCTAAATATGGTACTTCATCATATTTGTTACCATCAGAATCTGTTATTGATTCTATTGATATAATATTAGGATCATTTAATTCTAAAGTTAAAAATTTAGAAAAACTTCCTACTGGAAAAGATTCTGTTTTAAATTCTCCCGCACTTGCTTTTACTTTTTTAGTAAGTAAATAATATTCTGGTTGATTTGTAGCATTATTTATAGAGTATACTGATATTTCTAAAGGACTAACATCCGTATCTGCTTTAAAATCACAATCTTTTTCTAATATAAATTCAGGTCCTAATTCAGATTTAAATGTTGATCCTTGTTCTATTGTAAGAGCATATCTCATATCAGCTTGATATTGATTAGTAGGATCCGAAGGTACTAATTGAAATAGATCTAAAGTTACTGTTGATGTTGTTGTTGCTTTGGGTCTGTATCCTAAAGAATAAGCTAAGTTATAAAGATTTTCTTTTTCTTGAGCTAATAATAAGAAATTTTCTTGTAATTGGGTACTTTGATAGTAAGATAAAATATCTCCTACGTAAGCAGCCATTTCCATAAACATTACTCCTGGGGAAGAATCACTAAAATCATTAAAAGTATCTGGAAAATATGATTCTGCAAAATCTGTTAATTGTGCTTTAAAATCATTAAAGTTTTTATTTAAATACTTAATGCTTTTTTCTCTTTTAATATTTGATGTTTTTGAAAATGCCATAATTTAATAAAAGTTTAATAATATTGCATCTGTTGATCTGTCTGCTAATACTTTATAGTACACTGATATTCGTACTGTGTGGATTTCTGGAGTTGTTTCATTATTTTCCCTCTTAATAAATACATTACTTATGTCTATTTCGGGAATATAAATTTGGGCTCCATCTGTTATTCTATTTTTTACTTGTTCTTTGTCTAAAACTTGTTCAAATAAAAGATTTCTTATTCCTACTCCAAAATTAGGATTCATTAATCTTTCACCTGGGGAAGTTAATAATAAATTAATTAAATTGCTTTTTACTTGTTCTTTAGTAGAATAAGAAGAATTAAAAACAGCCTCACCATCAAAGGGAAAAGTAACACCTACCGCTACTTTATCATTTTGTGGTAAATCTATAGGATTTATTTTTCTATTTCTTCTTTCTACAATGGGCATTTGTTATCTTCCTTTTTTCTTAGCTATTGCTTTCATTAAACCACTATAATCTTTTGTTACTGCATTTGCTACTGAATCTGGCATTCCTGCTGTGTCCATTGGTAATGGAGCTCCTGTTGCAAAAGGTTGCGCTAAATTTACAGGTGCATTTCCTGATTCTAAGTTTGTATCTCCCTGTGCTGTTTCGTTTAATAAATCATTTAATGCACTATTAGATGTAAATGCTTGTTTTGGACGTTGTTTTAAAGGCGCATTGCCCATTATTTTTTCTCTTAATGAAGTTTTTGTTGCTTCGGGAACTTCAACCATTTTTTCTTTATGCTCTGTAATTGTTGGTTTTAATTCATCACGTAAATCTTCCTTAAGTGATTTAATTTCTCTACGTAACGCATAATCGATTTCTTCTCTAACTACTTTTCTAATTAGGTTTTCAAAAGTTTTTGCTTTCATGTTGTTAATTGTTATTTGTTATAAATATAAACTAGTTTTATTCTTATTAATAAGATCCTCCACTTTGGTTAGTATTTGGTGATACATCATCAGGATTAGGACCTTCAGGAGTAATTCTTAAATTTCTTTTTAAAATATTATTTTTTTCATTTCCCCTAATTAAATCAGGAAATTCTGGTAATTCGTTTGAAGGATCAATTCTTGTTTCTAGAGCTATATTTTTACTAGTATCTGCATAAGGGTAATTGACTCCTTGAGTACTATCAAATGAATTTATAGCTGCATTAAATCTTTCATATCCTATTGTTTGGAAACGAGCATTTCTAATGTAACGAATATATTCATCATCTCTTCTTAATGCCATTCTTCCTATTATTTCTTCAGGAGTACTATTTTGTAACATATTATATAAAGCATCTAATTGATCTCCTTTAGTTCCTGTACCTAGTAAACCACTATTTCCTCCTGCTCCTCCATCTGCACCTCCTGTTCCGTCTCCTGCTGTTCCTTCTCCTTTATTATTAGTATCTGCTGTTGAATTATTATCTCCCCCACTTATAGCACATTTACTCAACATAAACATGTATAACATTTCTAATACCATTAAAAGACCTTCAATTATTCCTAATAATGCAGCTAATGCTGCTGCTGCTTTAGCTAAAGCTTTTGCAATAGGATTAATATATTTTTTAAGCATTTTTTTAATAAATTCTTTTGCTCTTCCTACTGCTTGAACCCATTTACCTATAGTATATTCTGCTTTTACTATTAAACGAGACAATAAATCAATTAAACCACCTGTACCTGTTCCTCCTAAGAATTTAACTACTATTTTTGCTATTTTTATTACTATTTTTAATATTTTTAAAATTACATTTAATATTTTAATAATTGCATCTAATATTTTTAATAATCCATTTAACATAGCTAATATAGCTGCTAAACCTGCACATGCTGCTGCTGCTCCTGCTACTATTCCTTTTATTTTATTTAATATATTTTTAATTTTATTATATTTTGCTTCTAATCTTTTTTTATCTGAATCTGAACATCCTGAACTCTTAAGTTTTTCTGCGATTTGGTCTTCATTAGGTAATTTTTCTTTATATTTCATTACCTTTCTTTTACCTTGATCTACAGCTTTACCCTTAAGTCCATGTAGTTTAGACTTTAACATTGTTGTTATTTTACCTATTACTGCTTCCATTTTAGATTGTAAATACGTGTTTACTTGATATTATACTAGTGTCTACTTTATGTTTAAAATCCTCGTCCGCTTTATAAGTATATCCTATTTCACTAGCTAATCTTTTTATATGATCTTTTCTAAAGGTTTTTATTGCAGATACTAAAGCAGGAGAAGGTACATCCCCTGCTGAATCAATATGTTCAGGACCATCTAATATATCACATAAAGCATCTATAGCTGCTAATAGATTTTTTAGCCATTCTTCCGTTCTTTCTCCTAATAAAACGGGTTCAGTAGGCATTTTATTATTGCTTTTTAAACCTAAAACTATTTTAGGAGAATTAATTATAAAATAACTGTCTCCTGGATCATTAGGTGTTCCTCCTGTATCAAAATGTATGCTTTTATTTGCACTAAATGACATGTGTTCTTTTGCAAACACAAGAACACTATCTTTTTTAGATTGCATTACAACCCTATCAGTATTGATAATCACTTGATTACCTTGATATGCAAAAGGTTGTTGTGGTTTTGATGTTACTTTTACTCCTTGATTTGCCATATTATTTTATTTTATTAGGTATCTTGACATTCATACATTTTTTGAGAATAATCATCTCTAGCTTCTGAATCCGGTAATGTGCTAGAAAATGCTTGAATATTTTTTGTTCTATTAAAAGGACCATTATTTTCAATATTATTTTGGAATATTTTAAATTCACTACAATCCATGTCTCTAAAATCTTTAAAATCAGAAGATCCTACAACAGGATTACCAAAACTATCTACGTTATTATTATTAGTTATTGGAGAATTTTGTGGAGTAGATGAGGGAGTAATATTCCATGTACTAATATCTCCTAATTCTTTAAACATTTTAACTGAATTTTTTGAAAAATGGGTATTATCATCTGAAAATGCTTTCTCAGGAGTCCATGTTTTATGATTAGGTGCAAGATTATGGAACGTTTTATATATGTTTTTGTCGGGAATTCCACATAATTCTGCCCATTTAGGAACATTAAAACAAGGACAATCTTTAATTGTTGGTCCTAGTTGATTATGTCCACATACTTGTATGCCAGGATATTTTTTTATGTATGTTTTTACTAGTTTAGCTATACTATGAGCTTGTTTTTTAGTCATTGTAGCATTAGTTAACCAATCTCCATTAGCTTTATTAGCATAAGGGTTACTTATATTTTTATTACTTCCTAACCAAGATATGTTTATTATTTGAATTGAATCTGATTTTCTTGTTGAACTATTATTACCATTTACCAATTCTTTATTTTTATAAGGTGAGTAATTATAATTAGAGGGGGGTCCATCTTTAGCAGGATTTGTTTCTGTTTTGTTATTTTTACACCCATAGGTATTTTCATTGTCAAATCTACCTCTATTACAATATCCTTCAACATCAACAGATATATGATATCCGGGATGTTTCCAATCACGATGCAAACTTCCTTGATTCATTGCATGATGTGTACCTTGTGAACCTGCATCCGTATGAATTACTAACATTTTATTTTTAGATTGCTTTGGATCTGTTTGAATTCGTTGACACATATCAACAACTGAAGTAGGATTGATTATAACTGTTGTTTGTTCATTATTACGTTCTTTACCTGGAGAAATTAATTTTCCAGTATCTTTATCATATTTTGGTGGTTTATATCTCCATATTTTTATAGGATATATTGGTGTTTCTGAAGCAGGAAAACATTTATAATTATCACTTAATTGAGATTTCCAATTACTATAATCTCCTGGATTACGAATATTTTGCATTTCCCCAGTAGGAGGAAGAGATTCAGGTGGAGTTGGTATAACTGGATCTTCTATAGGAGTATTATTAGGTATTACATCATCCGTTTCTTCATCATCTGCATCTAATTCTTCTTGACTAACCATATCTCCTGCTACATCAGGATCATAAGATAATCCAAAATCTTTTTCTTCAAAATTATCCTGTTGAAGTAATAAATCTAATACAGATAAAGCTTGATTATCTGAGTTTGATCCTGTATTTGAAGTATTACAACTTACCATGTTTTTATATTTTTAAATTTATTATAATCTATCTCCATTTCTGTAAGCTTCAATTAATTCTTCTAATTGCATTTTAATATCTACACTACCCCAATCTCCCATACCTGTAGGATCATTTTCAAAAACATATTCTCTCATTGATCCTGCTGGGTAAGGTCCCTCATCTTTTAACCAAAAATTCTTTCTTTCTACCCCATCTTTTCTTGAATATCCTCTTTCAATCCAAAAAAGTATTTCCATTCCCATTCCTCCTTCACTACTTGGTAAAGGATCATAGTATTGTACCCAATCTTCTACTTTATGAGGAATATCGGGTGGTAATGGTTCAATTGCAGGTTGAGCTTCTTCAACAGGATCAGGAGAAGTTGATGATTCATCAGATGTAGTTAATTCATTATCTGATCCTTCATCATATACAGGAGAATAAGGTGATTTTGGGTGGGGGTTAGTTAGATCTTCTAAGGGATATCCTTGTTCGCTACCTTCACCTCCCGTGTTATCATTATCTTCTTTATCTGGCCAAAATTCACAGTCCTCAGGATCTTCATTCTTTTCTTCTTCAGCTGCTATGTCTTCCTCTGTTGCTTCTTCTAATTCATCATCTGCTCCTTCTTCTGGTTTTTCTGGTTCTATAGCTTCAACTTCAAATCCTTCAGTTATATTATCAAATTCATCTTTTTGGTCTACTTCTAATTCATCATGTTTAGCCATCCAAGATTGCCAGTGTGTAGAAACAATTTCCATATTTGGTAAAACTTGGTTTGAAGTAAGATAAATAGTTGAATGGTCTGAATTTATATTTTCGATTGTATGTTCCCATCCATTGTCTTTTTCTTCTACGTATTGACCATTACGAATAATAGTTATTGGATCTCCTGTATTACCTTTAGTTGAATATGCTGTTTTATCTGGTGCTTCTTTAGCTGTAGCTCCAAATCTTATTGAATTACCAAAACGACCTTCTATAATAGTATCACCTTCAAATGGTAATAAAGGTTGAAGACTTAAATTTTCTTTAAAATATTCTCCTAAAGGAATTTCTACTGAATTATCTCCTTCAGCTATTCTTGTTACTATTCCTTCTACCATACCATAATTTGGACTTTCTTCTCCTTTTATATGATATGATACATCAGGTAAAGCATTATTATGTTGGTGATTCCATATATTTACATTAGGTAAATAATATTTATGGTTTGAACTTCTAGCAGCAGGATCATTAAAAGCTCTTGTAGGAGCATTCATTAATAATACTATTTCATTTTTTAAAGGATATTGTTTTATAAAAGAAAAATAAGGTCTTGCATTATTTAATAATCTTGTATTATCTGCTTGATTTGGTTCATAAACATCTCCAAAAAATATAGTACCTATAGCATCATATCCCCCAAATTCTTCGGCTCTAGGGTGTTTAATATTTAATATAATATCAATTACTCTTACAGCGATAAGAGTACCTGGTTTAGAAGAAAGATTTTCAACTGTATTATTATTTCCTAATGTAGCCATTTATTTTTCTAATTCTTCTTGTGAAGGTGCTTCTATTTCTTTAGGTTTTTCAACTGTTTTTGCTATTTCTTCAGCTACATCCATTAGTTGATCCATTTCTTCAGATGTTAATAAACCCCCATCCCCACTTGAAGCTGCTCCTGTAGATAAACGTTGTACAATAGCTGCCATTTTTATTAGTTGGTCGTCATTTTTAACACTAATTTCCATATATTCTTTTATTAGAGGAACTACTACAGTAGCATCACCTAAAGATTGAACTAAAGGACGTAATTCCGCTATTAAAGATGCAAGTTGTTTAGCTTTTTTCTTTTGATTACCGTGAATTTCTTTTAATAAATCCCCAAAGGATTTATCGTCAAAAAGTATTTGGTTTAATGAATCCATATTGTTTTATTATAAATATGGAATTTTTTTAGACTTTTACATAACCTGTTTCAGCATATTCATTATATAGTTCTTTATATACTTTTTTTAATGCTTTAGTTACTTTAGTAATAACAGGAGTTTCTACTTGAGTCATTTCTCTTATGTAAATATATAGGGCTTTTTTATTAAAGATTTCTAAATTTTCTCTACGTTTAAAAAGTACATTAATAGCATCACATACTTTTCTATCTTTATCTTTTTTAAACATAGTAAACATGTGTTTATCTATGTATTCTGTGAAATAATCTATGAAGTCTTTTATTTCTTGTTTACGACCATCTCTACCTAATTGATGTAAAACACCATCATCTTCATCTGCTTTTAAGATATCTACTTTAGCTTTTTTCTTTTTATAATTGTTATTATTATATAATATAAGATAATTTTTACCTACAATTGAAAAATA
>VMHT01067508.1_pt1 | contig 10691 bp, 11 predicted proteins | sample 4693611 | NCBI WGS metagenome assembly VMHT01 (sample SAMN12280063, study PRJNA550983) | marine metagenome | isolation source: seawater sampled from same location over 5 years 0.02-0.2 micron viral filtrate | place: USA: collected off the coast of southern California halfway between the port... ...
CCCTTAACGCAAGTATTACAGAATTATTTCCATGTGTTGCCTTTGAGACTGGAATAAAGTCTAATCAAATAAAAAATGTAAGAGATTTTTATAATAAGATTATTGAAAATAATTCAAAAGATTTGAAATGTTATTTGAATCCAAAAGACGCCAAAGCAGGAAAAGACTTTATTGATAAAGCGGAAACAGGAAAGTTTCAAGAGAAAGTTCAAAATGCGATAAACATCTTGAAGTGGATTGAAGGACTTAATAAGTTACATCCTATTGAAAATGTTTACTGGGGATATAGGGCAAAACCTCAAGGAGTGATGAATAATCACCCTGGAGACATTTTTGTTCAATTTAAAAACAAAAAATTTCTTGGTGTAAGTTTAAAGGCAGGTGGAGAAAAAACTGCCGAACCAAAACTTAATACCTATGTTAAACCAATCTATGATTACTATGGAAAATCAAATGAATATGAAAAATTAAAAGACAAACTTTGGCCACAGTATAAAATTATTCCTGGAGTTGAAGAAAGCGATTATCGAATGTGGGGAACTCAGGCACTGGCATTGAAGACTTACCAATTTGAGCAGACTGACGAGGCAACTTACAATGAGTTGTATGATAAAAATTTAGCAATTATTAAAGAAGAGTTAATAAAATTGCTGAACAGTGATTTTACTAAAACTAAAGATTGGTTGTTAGAGAAGGTTGCACAACAACAGCAAGATGTCCCTTTGGTTGTTGTTAAAGCAACTCAAAGAATGGCAAGGAGAGATAAGTCTAGTGATATGTTAGTTGAAGCACTTGCGTCTGTTAAAAAAATACAGGCGATGCCACCAAAAGGAACATCAAAACAAGCATGGAATATTGTATTGAACGATGGATCGAGATTAAAATTGGATTTTACTACAAGAACAAATAAAGTCGGAGCAATGCATAAGATGGGTCAGTTTTCAAATCTCGCCGTCAAATTCAATAAGGTCGAAGCATTTTGACGCTAAATAATGTATAAGGATACTCAATATAAATGAAAAGTTTCTTTCAGTTTCTGAACGAGGCACAATCGCAGGCAAGTATGCAGGCGAGAAAATTGAACCTCAAGAGTGATGGCCATGGCGGTTGGTTGGATACCCGTGGCAAATTTGTGGCGACCACTGAAGATGGGAAACTTAAGTTCCTGAAGGGCAAGCCTGGTAAGCAAGAAGAAGATCCAAAAGGAAAGCAATCAGCAAAACCACAGCAAGCAGCTGCTAAACCTGCCGCACAACCAGAGGCAGCACCAAAGGCAAAAGCAAAAGATGGTGAAGGTGAAGGTGACTCATCTGAAATGATGGGTGATGCTCTAACTGTTGCGTTTGGTCGTTTCAATCCACCAACATCTGGTCACGAGAAACTACTCAAGGCAGCAAAGAAGGTTGCCGTTGGTGGAGAATTGAGGATCTATCCATCCAGAACACAAGATCCTAAGAAGAATCCTCTGGACCCTGATATGAAGGTGTCCTATATGAAGAAGATGTTCCCTGACTTTGATGAGGAGATCGTCAATGATGATGAGATGAGATCTATCTTTGATGTTCTCACTACAGCATCAGAGCAGGGATATAATAATGTCAATATCATGGTTGGTTCAGACCGTCAGTCTGAGTTTGAAAATCTGGCAACCAAATACAATGGTGACCTCTACACCTTTGACAACATCCGCGTTATCTCTGCTGGTGTAAGAGACGCAGATGCTGATGGTGTTGAGGGTATGTCAGCATCCAAGATGAGAAAGGCAGTTGCTGATGGCGACTTTGATTCTTTCCGTCGTGGCACACCAAAGTCTCTTGATGATGGCGATACTCAAGCATTGTTTGATGCTGTCCGCCAAGGTATGGGCATCAAAGCAAAGAAGAAAGAAGTAGAAGAGATGTGGCAGATCGCACCTAAGTGTGATCCAAAGGGACTGAGAGATAATTATGTATCTGGCAACATCTTCAATATTGGTGATATTGTAGAAAGTCTGAACACAGGATTGATTGGTAAAATTATTCGTAGAGGAACCAATCATCTGATCTGTTTGACTAGAGAAGATTATATGTTCAAGTCCTGGATTCGTGATGTGAACGAATCAGTTGTAAATTATCCAGGTCCATCAGGAGTTCCATCAAATCAAAGAGAGATTGGAACCGATGCTTTCCGTAAGTATGCGATGAGAATGACTGGAACATTTGATATTCATAATTTCATAAATAAGTATAAGAAAAAGACAAGGTAGAAACATGTCTAATGGTATTGGTAAGAATCCTTTGATCGACATCTCAAAGGTTTATCTTCAGCAAGTTGCTAATGAAGGTACGATGGACATCAAAGGATTTGCAATTCCTAAGTCCGAGCAGGATGCTGCTAAGAAGAGAGTACAAGATAAAACCAAGAAGAAGCAGATGGAGAAAGGAATCTCTTCTGCTGGATATACCAAGGAAGGATTAGATCCTGTAAATCCAGTTGCTGCTAATAAGAAGTTTGATAATAGAAAGGACAAAGACCTGGATAATGATGGTGATACTGATAGCAGCGACAAGTATCTTCATAAGCGTCGTAAGGCAATTGCTGGCGCAATGAAGAAGAGAATGTCCGAAGGTATTCGTGACATGGATCCTGAGAAGGGAACTGCTGAGCGCAAAGCACGTCTTGAGAAAAAGCGTGGTATGAAGATGGATGACCATCCTCAGTACAAGAAAGAAGAAGTAGAGCAGGTTGATGAGAACCGCGCTGCTGCCCGTGCTGCTGGTGGATATAAGGATGACTCTAAGAAGCAAACTGATCCTTCCAAGGAAGGTTTCACTGGCATCTCTGGTAGCATCAAAGATATTATGAGGCAGAATAAAGAGATTGAAGCAAAAAATAAGAAAATGAAGGAGAGTTTTTCTAGTTGGAGAACTGATCTTTCTGAGATCATGACTGATGATATTGACTCTAAACCAATCAAAGAAAAAAAGATTAACAATAAAATTAAAATCAACCCCAAACTTGGTGAAGCAGTAGAAGCACTGGGTGGAGAAATTCTTGAGGTCACTGAGGTTGATGAAGCAGTATATGGTGGCACCCCTGCTAAGAAGGAAGAACCAAAGGACAACCGTATGGTAGTCACTGCTGCTGATAAGAAAGGCAACACTCCTGCTTACCAGAGAATGAAGGCAGGTGATAAGCGTTACAAGTCTGCTGATCACATGAAGGAATCATCCTTCAAAAAAGTTCAGGAGAAACTGAACTTAAAAAAGACTCAATGGGGAGCGTAATTAAAGACTTCTACAAGTCAGACGCTCCCCAGTTCAAAGGAAGATCAAAAGAAAAACGTCGTGAGATGGCGGTTGCTGCCAAGTTAGAGGCAGAGCGTGGTCCTCAGAATGAAGATGTTACTAGAGACAAAGGAGGTAACGATAAATTTGATCGTTACAAGCGCATGGTTCGCCATAAGCAAGATAAGTACGGTGTTTCTACCTTGAAGCAACGTGTAATGACTGGTGCTGATCACAACACTGATAATGAAAAGAAAGCGAAGATGAAGAATGAGGGCATGTCTCCAAAAGAGATTATGCTTCAGAAGAAGAAAACAATGCTTGATCAACAGATTGCTCGTGATAGAAAGAAGTCACTTAATAAAGCAGAACCAGAGGCACCCACAAAACAAATGGGTGAAGAGGTTGTGTCTGAGCGCACTCGCTACGCTAAGGAAACAGGTAAAGACTTTAAGACTGGTAAACCATCCCAAGAGGGTGGAACCAGAACTGGCACATCTGCTTTCGATAAAGTCTCTCGTGAGATGCGTAAAACTGGCGGTGTGATGTCTTCTAGAGGTAAAGCAATTCAACCTCAAGGTAAGAAGAAAGTTCCTGGTGCTAAGGGTTATAAAGGTGTAACTCCTGTTGATAAGATTAGAAACAGACTTTCTCAGAAGAGGGCAGAAAAACCAAATCCATATAGAGCAAGAGCTGGCGAGTCTGATTGATAAAGTCTAGGGAGAATATATAGAATATACACGCGAGGTTATCATGTTAGGTTTTCTTCTCCCATTAGCATCAAAGATCATTTCTGACGCAATTACCAAGATCCCCGAAAATGAGGAACTGGGTGAAAAACTGATCGAAATTTGTCTGGTTATTCTTGGCAAAGCAGTCAAATTGACCAAGACTGATATGGATGATCAACTGCTAGAAGTTGTCACAAAGGCAATTAATAACAGAGACGGCGAGTAATTCCTTTTTATAAATATCTAATATCAAGTAAATTATCGGAAAGAAGACATGGCACTTTGGGGCAATAATGATAATGTAGATTCCACTGGTATTGTTACCTGTAACTACAGCACTCTTGAGGTAATCGGGTCTGGAACTAGTTTCGGTAGCACTGGTTCTGCCCAGGTAGGTAATGTGATCCGTTTTGGATTTAGACAAGCAACAGGTGCTGCTGCCGCTGCAGGTATCGCTACCTATTTTGGTGATGCTGTGATCGTTGGTATCGCAAGCACCACATCTCTCACAATCGGTTCAACCGCTGGACTGAATGGTGTGGCAATCGCAGCGACTGCTTATACTGTCTCACAGTGTCCTGTATATACAGTTGGTGATTCCAGTTTCAGCAGAACTAATACTGACAAAGACACCTTTGTCTATGGTATTGCCAAGGGCGGTTCTGAGGTTGCATCTGGCACTCAGTATGAGACTGGTGTGGGTTGGGTTGGCATTACAACCTACAATGACAACAGTGGTGCCCTGAGAGTTAAGAAAGAGATTCTGGTTGCTATGTCTGGTATTAGCACTGGCAATGTACCTGCTTTCCCTGACCAGAAATAATTAATATATGATTTATGATCTTCAATGAACTGACCGAAGAAAACTTTCTTCTATTCGCCATTAAACATTACGAAAACCCACAGGCGGTTACGAAAGAAGATTTTGACAAGGACTTAAATCATTTCAAGTATATCAAGCGATTGCTGAAGCGGTATAAGAATACGGGTCAACTGAAAAGTCACCTGCTCTTAAATCACTTCATAATCCTATATAATATATTTGGAGATGCTGCTACCCCAATGCTCTTCTTTAAAATAGAAGAAGATTTGTGGGCAGCCATGAAGACCTTTATCATGTTCTTAGGTAAGTTACCAGACTTTCCGCACTGCTACATTCATGATCTCCAACCAGATCTATATTGTTTGTCGGAACTATACAAAATCTACAATGGATCAGACAAAACTTGATAAGATCATCGCAATCATCCGTGAGGACATGACAGTCGGTGCTGCTGGTTTTACTGGAGCAGCAGACTCTAAAGGTCCCACTGCTGGTTTTGATCCTGTCATGAAAGGTCCGATCAGAAGAAAGAAGAAGTATGTTTCCGGTGGTTATGGATCTCGTAAAAGATGGTTAGACCACCTAAAAACTCCTACAAATGGCCGAAGAGATTAAAGTTGCAATTTTAGAACAAAAGATAGAAGATCTAAAACACATTGTTGTGCGGATTGATACCGCAATAGAAAAACTTGGTGAAGTAAATAGTAACGTGAGTAGGATGCTTGCGGTACATGAAGAGAGAATTAAAAAACAAGAGGAAGTTGACTCAATACTCTTTACTAAAATTGACAAACTCCGTGATAAAATGGACGGGGATCATGACCTCATCCGTGCAAGACTTGGATTACTTGAGCGCAGAATCTGGGGAGTTGTTGGAGCTCTAGCAGCAATGACAGTCATCTCTAATCCCCAAACAATGAAGTTAATCAAACCATTGTTATCTACGGTAAATACTGGTATGATAGCACCAGTAGTTGCCGTAGTGGATGGATCACGTTGATTCAAAGTTTATCAGTCTTGTATCTTCTAGACTACAAAAGTTTAAAAGAGTAAAAGCAGGTCTGTTTAATTTCCGTTGCCCTATCTGTGGCGATTCCCAGAGGAATAAATCGAAGACAAGGGGATATCTCTACGAAGTAAAGGTAAACACTAATTTTAAGTGTCACAATTGTGGTGCTTCGATGTCGCTTAACAACTTTCTGAAGAAGATTGATCCTGTCATTCAGAAGCAGTATGCCTTGGAGAAATTCAAGGAGGGGCACACCGGTAGAAACTTTGTGGTCGATGAACCAGACTTCAAGTTTGAGACACCTAAGTTTAAGACGAAGATCAAACTACCAAAGGCAACAGAAAATGCTAGGGCATCTGGATACCTGATGGCAAGGAAACTTGACCCATCTAAGTTCTATTATTCTAAACACTTTAAGAAGTTTGCCAATAGTCTCAAACCTACCTTTGATAGTGAGAAACATGATGAAGATAGGATCATCATTCCTCTATATTATGAAAAGAACTTAATTGGATTTCAGGGAAGATCTATAGATCCCAACCCTGTTAAATACATTACCGTGATGCTTGATGATGACGCACCAAAAATCTATGGATTGGATAACATCAGAACAGATGCTCCAGTCTACATTACAGAGGGACCTTTCGACAGCACGCTCATTCGCAATGCGATTGCTATGTGCGGAGCTGATCTTGATATCAGTCGTTGGGGGATTAGCAATCCTGTTTGGATCTATGACAATGAACCGCGCAATCGAGAAATCACCAACCGCATCGCCAAGACAATTGATGCAGGTGATTCTGTAGTCATTTGGCCAAATGGTATAGATGATAAAGACATAAATGATATGGTAATGTCTGGACTGGACGTACAATCCGTGATAGACTCAAATACCTATAGTGGATTAGAAGCACAACTTAAATTTACCACCTGGAAGAAGATATGAGCAACGGCACCAAAGTTAAAAAGAGAGATGGACGAATTGAACCTCTTGACCTAGACAAGATGCATTTGATGGTTGAAGAGGCAACCACGGGTCTCGCAGGGGTGTCTGCGAGTCAAGTTGAGATGAAGTCGGGCATTCAGTTTTATGACGGCATTACAACTGAAGAGATTCAAGAGATTCTGATTCGGTCGGCAAGCGATCTTATTGATTTGGATCATCCTAATTATCAATATGTTGCGGCAAGACTTCTCCTGTTTGCAGTTCGTAAGCAACTTTATGGAAAGATGAGGGAACTTCCTAATCTTGAAGATCATATCATGAGTTGTACAAATATTGATGTGTATGATAAGGAAATCTTCGATAAATACTCAAAGGAAGAAATTGAAAAAGCAAACTCCTACATTGATCATGGGCGTGATTTCCTTTTCACTTACGCCGGTCTTCGTCAAGTAGTTGACAAGTATCTAGTACAGGACAGAAGTGGCGGTGGAGTTTATGAAACTCCCCAATTCATGTATATCATGATCGCTCTGACTATCTTCCAAGAATATCCTAAAGACACGAGGATGGAATATGTCAGAAGATACTACAACGCAGTCAGCAAGCACAAAATCAACATTCCCACACCTATCATGGCAGGAGTGCGAACTCCACTTCGACAATTTGCTAGCTGTGTTCTTGTTGATGTTGATGACACCCTCGATAGCATCTTTAGTTCTGATATGGCTATCGGCAGATATGTTGCACAAAGGGCGGGAATCGGTATCAACGCAGGCAGAATCCGTGGCATCAACGCTAAGATCAGAGGCGGAGAAGTTCAACACACAGGTGTTGTACCGTTCCTTAAAAAGTTTGAATCAACTGTCCGATGCTGTACACAGAATGGAATTCGTGGTGGCTCAGCAACTGTCCACTTCCCAATCTGGCACCAAGAAATCGAAGACATCATCGTCCTGAAGAACAACAAAGGCACAGAAGACAATCGGGTACGCAAACTTGACTACTCAATCCAGATTTCAAAACTTTTCTACGAGCGTTTCATTGCGGATGGAGAAATTAGCCTCTTCTCACCGCATGACGTACCAGGTCTATATGACGCTTTTGGTACTGATAGGTTCGATGATTTATATGTGGGGTTTGAACGAGATGAGTCTGTTCCAAAACAGACTATCGGGGCACAGAAACTGATCCTGGACCTCCTGAAGGAGAGAGCAGAGACTGGTCGTGTTTATATCATGAACATCGATCATTGTAACTCACACTCCTCTTTTAAGGATAAAGTGAACATGAGTAACCTGTGTCAGGAGATTACTCTTCCAACATATCCATTGAGTCATATTGATGACCACCTGGGTGAGATTGCTCTCTGTATTCTGTCTGCGATCAATGTAGGTAAGGTTAATTCAGATCATGAACTGGAGGATCTTTGTGACCTCTCTGTGCGTGCTCTGGATGAGTTGATTGATTATCAACAATATCCTGTATTGGCAGCAGAAACAGCAACCAAGGCACGTCGCTCACTGGGTATTGGATTTATTGGTCTGGCACACTATCTTGCTAAACTTGGATATAGTTACGAATCACAGGAGGCATGGGATGCTGTTCATGGACTCTCTGAGGCATTCCAATTCTATCTTCTGAAAGCATCTAATGAACTTGCTAAGGAGAAAGGACACTGCGAATACTTTGGTCGCACTAAGTATGGAGATGGCATCCTGCCAATCGATACATATAAGAACGATGTCGATGAAATTTGTAGTCAGGAGTTAGTGCATGATTGGGAGAGTCTTAGGACATCTATCAACGAGTTCGGTCTCAGGCACTCAACATTGTCCGCACAAATGCCTTCAGAGAGTAGTTCCGTTGTGTCAAACGCAACCAATGGAATCGAACCTCCTAGAGACTACTTGTCCATTAAGAAATCAAAGAAGGGGCCTCTTAAGCAGGTTGTTCCATCCTACGCCCACCTGAAGAACAAATATACTCTTCTGTGGGAGATGGGATCTAATGATGGATACATCAAGATTGTTGCTGTGATGCAGAAATTCTTCGATCAAGCAATTTCTGGTAACTGGAGTTACAATCCTGAGAACTATCCTGACAATGAGGTTCCTGTTTCCGTGATGGCAAATGACCTTTTAACTACATATAAGTACGGGTGGAAGACCTCTTACTACCAGAACACTTATGACAGTAAAAATGATGAGGTCATTGAGGAGAAACCCCAACTAAATAACCTTTTACAAGAATTAGAACACGCCGAGGAGGGAGAGTGTGAATCCTGTGCAGTTTAAAATGTCACCAGTTCAATCCAATAAGCCTGTTAAAGGCATGACCGTCTTTAACACTGAACAAGTTAATACTAAAAAGCAACCGATGTTTTTCGGTAAACCCTTAGGGATTCAAAGATACGATTCTTATAAGTATCCAGTCTTTGATAAATTAACAACACAACAGTTAGGTTATTTCTGGAGACCTGAGGAGGTCTCACTTCAGAAAGACCGTGGTGACTACCACACACTGCGTCCAGAACAAAAGCACATTTACACTTCTAACCTGAAGTATCAGATTATGCTCGACTCCGTTCAGGGTCGTGGTCCTGGTATGGCATTCATTCCATACTGCTCCCTCCCTGAACTAGAAGCATGTATGGAAGTCTGGGGATTCATGGAGATGATCCATAGTCGCTCTTACACATATATTATCAAGAACATCTACAGTGACCCTTCAGAGGTCTTTGACAAGATTGTCACTGATGATCGCATTCTGGAGCGTGCTGCGAGCGTCACACAGGGGTATGATGACTTTATCAATGCTGCACATTATCATGATAACTCTAGTCAGTGGAGTCAAGCGTTAGAAGACGTCCCCCAAGCATTAGAGGGTAAGTATGAGCTCAAGAGAAAACTCTACAGAGCAGTAGCAAATGTTAACATACTGGAAGGTATTCGCTTTTATGTCAGTTTCGCTTGCTCTTTTGCATTTGGCGAACTCAAACTTATGGAGGGATCCGCAAAGATCATCTCCCTTATTGCAAGAGACGAGAACCAACACCTCGCCATCACCCAAAACATTCTGAATAAATGGAAGCAGGGTGATGATCCTGAGATGGCTCAGATCATGAAGGAAGAGGAAGAATGGACCTACAAGGCATTTGACAATGCTGTTAATGAAGAGAAGAAATGGGCAGACTATCTGTTTAGAGATGGATCTATGATTGGTCTAAATGACAAACTACTCCAGCAGTATGTTGAATGGATTGCAAATCGTCGCCTGGTTGCAATTGGTCTAGATCGTCAGTATGATATTCCTGCCAACAACAATCCATTACCATGGACACAGCACTGGATCTCCTCCAAGGGTCTCCAGGTCGCACCACAGGAGACTGAGGTTGAGTCTTATGTTGTTGGTGGAATCAAGCAAGATGTGAAAAAGGACACATTCAGTGGATTCCAACTTTGAATTGTGCTTAAATAGGGGGACATGAGATTCCCCTATGCCTAAGAATGAACTGAAGAAAGAAGAGTTAAAAAATCGTGTACTCAAATTAAAAAATGATGTATACGATGAACCTGATACCACATGGCAAGGGGATCGAGATATGGCACATAAATATCTCGACAAGGTGTTAAACATTATTGATGAGTATCGATACTGATTATGAAAATCCATGGATCTATTTGGAGAGACCTTTTACTAGTGACGATGTTCACGACTACTATGGTTTTGTTTATAACATTACCAATCTCACAAACAAACGACAATACATTGGGCGAAAGTATTTTTGGAGTCATCGGAAACCTCCAGGAAAGAAACGCCGAGTAAAAAAAGAACCTGACTGGAAAAAGTATTATGGGTCTTGTCCGGACCTTAAAGAAGACATTGAACGATTGGGTAGACAAAATTTTAGTAGAAC
>VMHT01219766.1_pt1 | contig 10689 bp, 9 predicted proteins | sample 4693611 | NCBI WGS metagenome assembly VMHT01 (sample SAMN12280063, study PRJNA550983) | marine metagenome | isolation source: seawater sampled from same location over 5 years 0.02-0.2 micron viral filtrate | place: USA: collected off the coast of southern California halfway between the port... ...
ATATACTACAGTAGGAATTTCATATGTGACTCAAAATGATATGTCCCTTGATGTCAACACATCCAACACGTACACACACGCATACACATTTAGCACGCGAGGCCTTCGTGCACCATTATTAATTATTAGCGTGAACAACAACAGACGTTTTATTGCTCTGCTTACAAAGCAATGAAAAAAAAATTTATTTTACGTAACTCGTCACTTGTAAAGGAATTTCCAGAGCAAAACCCTATTGACTCAGGAACGGTTCTTCAAACTAAGCTCAGATCACAACATCATATACATTACGACATGTTCGACAGGAACCAAATGTTTAAGCAAAAGAAACCGTCTACCCCGGGGTACATTTCACAACCAGTAACAACTGTCAGTCTCAGACACCTCCAAAAACACCCCGGGGTAGGACGACTCTCAACCCCGGGGTGTGTCAAGAAAACACTTATTGAGAAAAAAGCGCACGAACGATGGCGTCATCGTCCGAGAAATCAACCGAAACCACGGTGATCCATAGTCATAATCAAAATATCTCAAACACTACACTAATATCTTTTGCTCTTTCATAGAATCTACAAGAAAATGACGGTACCAACATACCAATAACGGTACGATCTGGACACGAAAGGTGGACGTTTCACTGTGCCGACGCTAAACTTCTTTCTGTCTCGCTGTTCGAACCGATGGAAAAACTTGTCCATGAAATGGGATTCCCAGGACAGTGCATTCTAAAATACGATTCGGCTAAGGGTGATGTGATTCTTCTTGATCGTAAAAAAACACCATCCTATTATGGGATAACATCCGATGAGACTGTTTATCTTATTGGCATGAGCAATATTTACAGCTAGTTTTTCTCATCAGACAAAGACGTTGGGGCATTGTTCCAGGTTAAAAAACTGAGTGTGTCCATTTTTCTTTTTAAAAAAAGTACACGTATTTTCGCTAGGAGGCCAGCTTGCGTGTGTGTGGCGCACACACAGTGACAATCAATTTTTAGATGAGTCCTAAGTTGTCACCTGGCCTATTTTGATCCCAATGAGTTTAAGCTGTAACTTGATTCTGATGAGCCCGAGCTACAACTTGATCCTGATGAGTTGAGTTGCCACTTGATTCTGATGAGACTGATCTGTTGCCTCATCTACCTCATTTAATGAACCTGAGTCGCACTTGATCCTGATGAGTTTGACCTGTTACCTGATCGTGATGAGTCTGATTTGTCACCTGCCACCTGGTCCACTTTAAATTGATGACCGTGCCACTTGATCCTGATGAGCCTGAGCTGCAGTCTAATCCACCTAACTTCACGAAACTGATGAGTTGTTGTTTGATCCTGATGAGTCTGATGAGTTGTCACTTGGCCCACTTGATTTTGACGATCTTGAGCTGCCGCCTAATCTACCTGACTTCACGAAAATGAGTTGTTATTTGATCCTGATGAGTCTGAGTTGTCACCTGACCCACTTGATTCTGACGATCTTGAACTGCCACTTGATCCCTGATGAGCCTGAGCTGCAACCTACTGATCCTGAGCGATGAGACCGAGTTGTAAACTGACCCTGATGATACTGAGTATGTTTTCTTGGTAACTGACCTTGATGATCAACACTCATCACATGGTTCGTTCATTGCATGTGCATTCACTACTTATTAGGTGCAACCATGAGTAAATATGACAATAATATGAAATACCGAGCGGTAGGTCATATCATTGTTTGCTTGGATGAGTAGCTTGATAGGACATATTAACTAATAAATTAATATGCTCACATAGATATATGAAACTATTAATGATGACGGCGAGATCTACACAGTGTACCAGCGTCGCTGTCCGAGGAGCCGCGGTGCACCAAACTTAATATCGCTTTTGCAGGACGACATGTATAATAACACACCGTCTAGTCGTGGGATACATTCAACAAATATATCGTCTGATCGCGGAACTAGTGTGAATTTTGTTGACTTAACATCGAGATCATTTGATGATAATCAGATACAACCGCCGAGTCCATCTCCGACCCCACCCATAACTTACACGGGCACAAGTGGAGCTGTCGCACCCCCGTTATCAAGATCACCATCCAGTTCATTTCCATCACCATCTTTGTCAGCTGCTACTGATATTGAAATGATACGTACTGAGACAGTAAGTTCAAAATCATGACACAACATCGAGTATGCGAATCATAGATGGTCATAGTACTACTATTCACTCGAATGCCCACACATAATAATGTTATTCTGAATATCCATATTTACTCAGGTTGAAGAAGTGATAAATCGAAAATTTGAAAAAGCTGTCAAAGATGGTACCGTTTTGAACGTAGATAAGTGATAGATATATATAATTAGTGAGTTATAGGATTTTATGATGTATTGATTATTTGATCGTATTTTTACTTGTTTGTATCATGATTTAGGTTGTGAAAGGATTTTTGTAACCCCCACTAATAAAATAAATACTAATTAGGGGTATTGTTGAAATGTGAATATAAATCCGAACAGGTGTTATGTTTCAAAGCTATTACGTCAATATTAAGAGTAGTGTTGTGGTCTTCACATAAGATTCGTAGTATACGTAAAATAGTGACCAAAAATCATTGCTACAATGCAAAACCAATAGAATCTATGTAAGCATATTAATTTATTGGTTAGTTGGTCCTATCTACTCATACAAGCAAACAATGATATGACCTACCGCTCGGTGTTTACTATTGTTAACAAATTTACTCATGGTTGCACCTAATAAGCAATGAATAAAGATGCAATGAACGGACCATGTGGTGAGTCATGGTTATTCATCATGGTTATTGATATACTAGATTAAACACAGAATTTGTACTTTTAGGTTACTTGTATGAGTAATGACGCGGGCTGTGTGTGATCAGTGTGGATGTATCCTGGCGTGTAACTCTGTGTGTGAATATTGGTATGTACACATGCTTTCAAAGGTTTCATATTTGATCGCAATCCAATCAGAGTGATTGTACCTGTTCTTATCGAATAGGATACGACGGTTTCATTTGCTTACATTGCGTGATTTCTTCCCAAAAATGTGGGTTCACTCCACACATTACTTTCCTCGTTTGACACATACACATTAATGCATCCATGTGTTTTTGCCTTGATTTACACGTTTGCTTATAGATTCACTTGCACATAATTTGTGTTTACTTCACGTACACTCACGCGCATATATTTTCTCCCAAATTAGGATGTCAAAGGTACTTGCTGCATCTGTCGTGTTAACTGTAACATCTGCACATTATTTCACGTTTCTGTATGTATCAGTTCAATTATGTCCTGAGATGTCCGGGATGTGACTCGAAGCTTCACAATATGTGGTGGCATCACTTACCCACGCAAGAATCTTGTGGGTACTTCGTATGCAATACCTGCATCGAGTTCCTCAAGCGTATTGTCAAGGGCCCGTGGGAAAAGTTTGCGAGCAAACGAGACTATCAGATTTTTCCTCTGTTGAGATGGCGTAAAAGCTATTATATAACGCGGGCCATATTGCATAGGAATAATCATTTCAGCGCAGGCAAAGTATACACAAATTATTTCCCTACTAACACAACTGTTAATCAGAGTCCTTTTGGTGGCACATCTGTTGTTCCTTCTGATGATGTCGTGTCCGTTTCTGCGTCCAGTGATGATAAAGATAGCACCACCGTTGCTCGTAATTCTGATGAGAGCAAGTCCACTGTTCCTGATGTTGATTCCACGTCCGTTATCGCGTCCGATGCTCATGGAGATTTTCTTACTGATTCCTCTGCTGGTCTTCTTTCCAACGTCACGTCCGGTGGTCCTCCTGCATCCGTTACTCCTGCTGCTGATGCCACGTCCGTTGGTCGTGCTCCCGATGTCATCTCTATTGATCCTGCTACCGTTAACACATCCGTTGTTCCCGCTGTACACAAACGTATTCTCCCTCCTGTCCCATTGTTTTGTAATCGTGGTCATAATGCTAACGCATGTGCAGCACCCTCCTGGCGTATGTTGCAGAAGCAAAAACAGTCAATACGTCTACGTAAACATAAACGTAAACGTAAACGTAACGCAACTCTCCAAGAACAGATTCAGGTGATTCAAACATCGGTACAAAAGAATCAACGTCTACTCATGAAGATCCTCGAACAATTACAAAAACAATCTTAGGATTATCATTACCCTAGGTAATCCGAGGTAATAGCAGAAATGGTACTATACTGAATACTAATGATAACAAATACGTTATAATTTGTTCATTTCAAGTATCAATGTCAATACCTATATCCATGTATTGTGATTGCACATGCACACTTGAATTCTATTTTGAATCATTTCTGCAAGCAGCCCGATCCTGACACTACTCGTTCTAAACACAGACAACCAACGCACTCGTGCACCAGGATGGAAACCTTTCCTGTCTTTTTAAAATGAAACATGCGGTCAAAGTCACGTAGCTTTAAAATAAAAAACCGGGACACCCGTTTTTTTTAAAATGAAAAACCGGGACACCCGGCGAGGAAAGCTTTCCACCCTGGGGGTACAACAAGAAACAACACCTGGTTTTTATTGCCTATAGGCAAAAAATAGGATTTTGACACACGCAGTCTTTACTTTGGAGGTTTCACGCTTTTGGCGCACACACAAATATATGTTGTTTATCAATATTTTGCTATCACTTTTTTGACACACACAGTCTTTGCTTTTGAGCTTTCACGCTTTTGGCGCACACACAGATATAATTGACGTGCATTTGGCGCACACATAATACACTTTAATAACAATAATAGTAAGTGCCTGAAAATAATTATCAGATCAATCTGACTTCATTAATTTTGAAGTCTACAGGCTGACATCTTTTTTATTTTTTTTGACATAAAAGTGTAAATAGGATATATATATATAATAACAGGGGAAATAAGAGTAGATAAATAAAACACTTTCATGATATAGGATAAACATACATATGGTACAGGGTTGACAGAAAGTGTTCAGATACAATTGTACCTGAGATGATACCCCAGTCGTTTTATGGTTATATTTGGTGATAATAATGAAGTGGTTGGAGGGTATTCTATTTATTGGTATCGCTATCTTTTAATTGGGCTTGACGGTTATCAATATATAAATTATTGTTTGTTTTGGTCAGGATTCGGCTGCTCGCAACTATTAGCTCGACAGATCTACTAAGTAGAGAGGTGCTTAATGGACACGCATCGTAACGTGATCGAACTTCCGCTGAGGAGTCCGCACTTTGAATACGTCGAATGTGGATCTAAGACCGTTGATGTACGAATTCGTTTTAACAAGTACCGCTGTTTGCAAGCGGGAGATGTTGTGAAGTTTGTCAAAAGCCGTCAAAAGTTCATCCTCAAAAAACTGACATCGATTAAGCCATATGACAATTTTGGACACCTATTACGAACTGAGGGTGTCAGGTCATGTCTCCCCGGTTTGCAGGATGGTGATGTGAAAGCAGGTATTGATTTGTATCACAAGTTCAAGGCAAGAGGCGAGAGTTATGCTGACTTAGCAATTAAACACAAAGTGTTGGCCTTGCGTCTAGGTGATGTTGAAAGGACTCCTCACCAACCAGTAACCCGAACCAATGTTACTGGTCTAGGAAAAGTTTTAATACCACCATCAACGAGCTCTCAATTTCTGACAATAACATTGCATGTCGAAAAACAAACACAAGTGACACCATCTACACCACAACCAACAACAGTGGCATGGTATGTACCACAGCCGGCACCGCCGACAGCTCCAACTGCACAACCAACTCCAGTGTCACCGACTACACCGAGTATCCCACAACCAACACCGGAGACACTCCCAACCCCACGGGACCCGTCAACAACTAATAATGTTGTGACACCACCACCAATACAAGTGTCACCGCCACCTGCAGTCATAACCACGTTGAGAACACCTGATGCACTGATATGGAAAGCAGCTGATCTAGTACAGTCTACAGGATGTGGGTACAAGTATGCATGTTTAAAAAATAGAGTCAATCTTGATTTAACTGGAGAATACCTTGGACAAACCGGTGAAGATTATCAACGTTTGAGAACTGTCATAAGGATGTTACGCAGACGGGACACAAGGGAAAGAATGATTCAGGCATTTAATAAAACCGAAGAACAGGTCGGTCTACGTACACAAATTTCATACTTTCTCAAATAAATTCATATACACACAGGTACATGAACTTTCCGAGCACGTCTCGAAGACAGAGCAACAAACGGAAAAGGAGAAGGAGCGATTGAAATTTCATATTAACGACCATGAGAATTTGAAAGTAGAATTGCAAAACACCAAAAAGACACTCACCCAAGTTACTGGGGAACGAGATGAAGCCAGGGAAATTATAATTCAACTCCGTGAAAATAACAAGATACTCCGTCACATGCTATCAGAGAATATTACATTCAAAGAGATGGCCATACAACGCAATGAGGGGACGGTACAGAAAAAAATGCGGTTATGAGTGCATTGAAGAAGGACATCGCGTTAGCAGAAATGTCATTAGACTAGTCTGTATGGAATAATATTATTATGTTAATCTAAAAGGATGTATTTGATTGATTGATGTGACTTTATAGTTGATTATTATATGTGTCATTAATGATTAAATAGACTATGAGTGTATGATTCTATTTTGATATAAGCACCTAAGGGTAATTAGGAACGTGTGTGTGAGAAAGAACTGTAAATATTGATTGTTTACGATTAAATTAAACATCAAAGTATGCATATTAAAGCAAATATTTACATTTAACGTAACACGAGCCAGCAACGTTAGATCAACAATTTTGAATCATACGCATTCGACGTCACACAACTTGATTATACCTATAAATCTTACGTTATACTGTATTCATTCATAACAAATAAATATCAGTTCTTGCAATATTCAACTGTTTGATGATGAGGTGTAAGAACTCATAAATATTGATTTTCCATTTAAACAGTTATCTATTAGGGTTCCCATTGTCTTATGTTATCGATTCATTGTCTTCAGAACAAATAAATATCAGTTCTTGCACTGTTCAACTATTTGATAATGAGGTGTAAGAACTCATAAATATTTTTTCAGATAAACAGACGTTTATTAAGGTTCCTAGCTATTGTCTTGTTTTATCAATCCATTCACAAGAAATAAATATCAGTTCTTGCAATGTTCAACACTTTGATGATGAGGTGTAAGAACTCATAAATACTCTTTTCATAAAGAGCGCTCATTAACACTCACGATAATAACAAAAAAATATCTATCAAGAATCCATACACCTGATCTGTATGACATGAAACATATTTACCGTTTTACGATATGAAAGGTTTACTTCGTAAAGAGACTTAAACTGTCATTGTGTTAGCTAAGGATCGTCCGTGTGTGATCTGTACTTAAAATGATGAAACAACAAGTCTAAATGGTGTTGTAGCCCTTTCAACATAGCATGGCACTGATCATGGAGAACGTCCAGTGTACGTTCAACATGAGTAAGTTCATCACCTGAATGATCTAGATCATCTGAATCATCTGATTCACCATTCTGTTCATCTGTTGTACTTGAAATACCAACAGACATTAAATGGGAAATGAGACTCTGCACTCGAATAATGTCTGCAGGCGCATTCTTGAGCTTTTCAAGAGACCACTCTCGATTGTGAACATCAGACACTTCGCTACATAATGACCTGAGATCATCAGTATCACATCCAGGAAGAGTATATGTGACAGGACTGTCAAATTGGCGGTGTTCATCTACACCGACATGTTTGTTTGGGGGTGGGGGGGCTGATGTGTACTGGTCTGCTTTTGTATCGGGAGCATCTCTGTATTCGTCGGGGCTGTGCCGTTTCGCTGGTCGATTTTGCTTTAGATCGTCTCGTTTGTGTTTTGTCTTTACTGTGCGCTTCATTGACGTTTTTGCTTTCATCATCATTTTTCTTCTGCACTTTTTACTGCTGTCATACCCAGGGGGTTTTGTGATCAACATATAAACTTTGATATTTATTTTTCACCCCTGGGGTATTAAACGACTTCTTCACCCCGAGGTATGTCGAGGACATTACTATCAAGTTTGATTTCAGGGAAACGAATAATGGACACGTCTAGCGAGGTCGTGAAGGAACAGCAAAAAAACAATGACACGGACACACCGGCTGTCATTGAAAGATACGAAACTGTTAGCAAAGAAATCCCAATCACTGTTCTTGGTTATAATCAACAGTGGACGTTTCATTGTGATGAACATCAACCTCTTGCCAACACACTGTTCATCCCTTTGGAAAACCTTGTGGACGGAAAATGCATGTTGTTTTATGACGCCACGACGGGTAATCAAATGCTCGACCGTACCAAAACACCAGCATTCTATGGCATGATTTATGATGACACCGTTTATCTGGGTGGGGTCAAACATCTTTCCGATTAGATTTCTGCGAGCAAGTTGGACAAGAACACAAAATCAACCGGTCATAGGATCATTAGTTGTATTACCGGTAAGTATGTGACGATTACATTTCTTATATCGGCTACTTTGAATACGCATTTGACATCATATAGTGTGTTCTGAGTATCAATGATGACTGAATAACCACCGTTATCATTATTTTCAAACTACGCATTTGACGTACACATAGTATATCAGTGATGACTGAATGACCACCGTTATCATCATTTTCAAACTACTACGCATTTTACGTACACACAGTATATTCTGGATATCAATGATGACTGAATGACCGCCGTTATCATTATTTTCAAACTACGCATTTGGCGTACACATAGTATATCGGTGATGACTGGCTGAATGACCACCGTTATCATTATTTTCAAACAACGCATTTGACGTACACACAGTGTATTCTGAGTATCAATGATGACTGAATAGCCACCGTTATCATTATTTTCAAACTACGCATTTGACGTACACGCAGTGTATCAATGATGACTAGATGACCGTTATCATTATTTTTAAACTATCTACACGCATTTGATGGATTAAAGAAATAAACATTCACACCAGACTTTCGTATCTTGATGAATCGTGAAATTTCACACACATATCAATTAACTTTTCTCCTTGCGAGTTGCAAGACGACGACTCTTTCTTGACAGTACTTTCTTTTTAGGAGTAACCTTTCGTTTAGACCCCTGTTTGTTTGAGTTGCTAGGTGATGTAGGACATACACGTTGATGTACGACATACTCGTCGCTAAAAACATCGGCGCCGATGGTGTCACGGAGCAGATCTGAAGCAAGTTGTTCCTTTAGATCAAAAACAATTTGTTCCTGTTTTTGCTTGTCAAGATCATGTTTAGTCAACTTGTTTTCGAGATCTTTGATTCTCTTTTCAAGTTGACAAATTCTTTGTTGTAATGATTTGTTCTTGAGAGTCAACTCTTCATGACACTTAGTTTGTGTCCCTTTTTGATTGTCCAGTCCGAGTTTAATTAACTTGTTTTCGAGGTCTTCGTTTCGTTTTTCAAGTTGACGAATTGTATGTTGTATTGATTTATTCTTGCGGGTCAAATCCTCGTGACACTTCATTTGCGTCCTATACGCCTTCTTTACTTGCAGAATTGATTTCACCGCAAGAGAAACATCATTGCCTACACCGACGTATGCATTCATGCTCGTGCGCTGACTGTTCTGCAAATATGTACCAGTTCATATATTATCCGAGAAATAAAAACAGTAATATCCACATTTGTGTATGATGACAGAACAAATATCACGCACTATGTAAATCCAAGTAACGGAACGCTTGTGTCAGTCAAAGTGTCACAAACGAAAGTGCCACGAAACAAAGCTATTGCAAATGGTTACTTTTCAAAACACCCTCCGGGTGGATGTGATAATCTTGTGACCTAGCTATTAACCGTATTCAAAACACCCCGGGTAGATATTAAAATCTTGTGACCTAGCTATTAATTACCGTATGATTTCAAACGGTGCCTTAACGTTACCGTTATTTACAACTCAACAGTCACTTTGTTTGTGTGCTCACGTTATCGTCGCGTGTCGTTTACTGTGTATCGTTCACTAAAACTGACAACGTTTACCGTGATACCCTTTATCGTTCGCAATAATGGCAAGCAACAAAAATCCGTTTGAATCTGAAGCTTTTAAAAGAGCATATGTCAAACAAAGGAATGCACAACTTGAACACGATCTTGTTCTTGCTCAAACAAAACTCCGTTATCTGATGGAACATGTTGGTTCAGATATTGTTCCCCTGCCTCCGGAAGCTTCTTTCTTGTCTAAAAAAGACAAACGCGACATAAAACAAGAGATCGCAAAAGCGTATAATAAGAATATACACAAATTGGTCGCAGACGAACAAAAGAAGACGCCACGTTCTCATCCTGATCAAATTCGAGAGGAAATCACGAACGGAATGGTATACTACATGTTTTACTACGTGATGCAGTTACAGTCCAACATTGATCCCTCATTACACTGAGGAGCAGTTATTCAGATGCATAACGGCAAGACTATCGATTTTACTTAATTAAATCATCATCCATGCATCAGCCGCGACATTAACATCAGATTCATATTAAAATAAGTTTAGCGCATATACAATGATAGTAATATCAATGAGTGACAGTTATCATTTTTAAACTTAGATACCACACAAGCGATAATACTTTTATCATCAATCTTGTGTTAAGTATTATAATCCA
>VMHT01072127.1_pt1 | contig 10688 bp, 4 predicted proteins | sample 4693611 | NCBI WGS metagenome assembly VMHT01 (sample SAMN12280063, study PRJNA550983) | marine metagenome | isolation source: seawater sampled from same location over 5 years 0.02-0.2 micron viral filtrate | place: USA: collected off the coast of southern California halfway between the port... ...
AAATGCCGTCGTATCCACACCGTCCAGACTTGCTTTGATGTCTGAGGTCTTAAGATATGGGAATGTAAAGGAGTACGTTGTAGTACTATTGTTTCCAGTATATTCGTTTTGTATAACAGCACTCATATGCTATTTCCTCATGTTAATTAGGTTTTGTAACTGGGTGTCTTTTCTTTGTGATTCTGCTGCACCTTGAACATCACCTTCTTTCATTTGTTGATTAGCCATCTGTGCATTCAGAATAGCTTGTTCAATTAAAGGCTTGTCTTTTAGGTACTTCAGTTCAGCAATCTTTTGAGCATTACGTATAATTTGATTTAACTCCTGATGTACAGGTAATAAAGTAGTCTTAAGTTTAATCGCATCACTATCTGGTAAGTTAGTTTTTCTTAACAGTTGTAGTGATTGGATCTCTCCTTGATACCTTTTACTTCTCATCAAGCGTTCTACTTCTTTAAACATCTGCTGCTCACCGATGTACTTATTAATTATTTCTCTGTCCTCTGGAGCCCATTCGTAAGACCCTGAGCTATCTTTCTTAAGCATGCTTAATCCATTATAACCTATACTGCGTAGCCAGACTCTCCAAGGTTCATCTGTACCACTTACTTGTACAGGACTCAATGCGTTAAGTGCTTTTAGTATTGGGTTGTCAATATCATTAACAGGTTTACCAGTCCATATATCTATTTGATTAGGTAGTGTACCCTTAAGACCGGGGAATCTATTCTTAAAGAATGATCCTATATCTCCTTCGATATCCTTCTGTGCAGAATCTATAGCATTAGCAACAACACCTAGACCTCCACTATTAGGAACCATAGATGCACCAGCACCAGCTAAGAATTGACTCGCTGCACGCTCGTTACCGTTAAGCATATCAAAGATCTTTTCAAGACCAAATATAGGTGACTCATTTAAGAATGTAGCACCTACAGTCCATGTAAGTTTTGACTGCCAGTTCTCCATCATATGCTCATCCATGTCTCCAGCATAGTATGCTAGATCACCAATGATAGTAAGCATATGTTCTATACCTATCAGACCTTTAAAACTATACCAGTTATTACCTATCTTAATAGTCTTTGGTTCATAACCCATCTCAGTTCTTTCTTTGTTTCGACGTGATGCGTTGTAGTGACCATTACCACGAATGTTACCACCCATAGCATATTGATATAGTGTACCAACAAGTAGTCCACTAAATGCCATTCTACCTATATACTCTGCACGTAAGTTTTCAAAGATTACCTGAGCGTTAGGTGTCTTAGTCATGTCAATGCCATGCTCCATAAGAGCTTCAGCAATGTCGTCAGCAGTTCTAGCGTATATAGTTTTACTATACTTACTAATACCGGGTATCAGTGATACAGGTGTGTATGATGCACCAGCTTTCATATAGTTAGAAGCTGTACGTGGGAACGCCATAACTTCTTTAAGTATAGGATATGCTGTTGTAGCATCAGTTAGATAGCCAGATAGTCCGTCATCTATGTTTAACTGTATCTCACCAGACAATGCTTTGATTACATTGTCCTTAACTAAACCTTCTTTGTCAAAGTATTTAGCATAGTTCTCAGCTTCAGCTGCACGTAAGTCAGGTAGACGTGGAAAACCAGCATCATCCATAACATCTGCATAAGCATTAACACGTGATAGATAAGTAGCTAGGTGTGTGTTAGTAAACACGTCAGGAAAGACCATACCAGTCATACCATAACGTAGCCACTTTGCACCAGCCATCTGTTTAAGTGTAGATGCTATCTTGTATTGATAAGCTCTACCCCAGTTACCTTGTGATTCGTATATCTTAGCAACATCTTCCATGATGTCCCATGCTTTATCAGTCTTAAACACAAAGTCTTTACGGAATGCGTTAAGCATCGCTGTAGGATCTTTATGTGTCTTCTTCATCATAGTATAAGCATCATGTAATGCTCTTCTATTTGTTTCGTATATTGCACTGTTGTAGTATAGAGTACGTCTAAGACCGTCTATATTACCAGTTAAACCATGTCCTAAGAATGCAGTTAAAGGTCTAATCAATAACTGTACTCCGTTACCTAGTCCAGCTCTGAATGCTGATATACCAGATAGCATATTGTTATAACGTACACCCCATGCACCCTTAGCAAACAAGTTCATGTTCTTAGGGTCAGGACTTTTAAGTAGTCCTAAAGGTGTGATCTGTTCTGCTGCCCATTTCATAAGCTTTGCAAGACTGTCTACATCACCACTTGTATGTGAGAATGCGTCAATCAAAGGCTTAAGAGCAGTAGGATTCTCTTTCTGTAATCTCTTTAGTTCTTTAGTAAACTTTCTGTTCTTAGCATGTATAGCATTTTCTGCACCTGTAAACTCTGTTGTCAAAGTTTCGATAGCATCTTGTATATTACCGGGAGGTGTTTGGTCAAACCAGTTCTTGTTACGTAACTGCCAACCAGATATGTATTTGTTAAGTGCATACTCATCTAGTAAAAACTCAAGCTTACCTATGATTAGATCCATAGCACGGTTTCTATCTATAGAAGGAGCCATGTCATCTAATGCGTTAGCAATAGTATCTACTTCTCTGCCTAGTGTATCCATAACTCTAGCAGATGATTCAGCAACAGGTCTACCTAAGAATCTGTCAAACAAATACTTAATAGCAAATGCTGTACCACGAATCGTATCTTCTGGTGCATACTCTACTTTGTATAGACCACCTAATAAGTTCTTAACGTCCTTTGTACTAAAGAATATCTCTCGTAAGTCATCAACGCTAGGAGCTGCAATAATGTCATTGTATATACCCCATGCTGCTGCATTCATTTCTTTTGTACCAAACCTGATACCATCAACTACAGCATTAAATCTACCAATGTCTCTTGCTTCTTCAGCTACACCCATAACTGCACCACGTGATGTAGGACCAACCATAAGACCTTTACGTCTCATAGAGTCTGTTATAACAGGTGCTGGGTCTCCTGTAGATGTACCACTTTTAATAGCTGTAGTATCAGCCATATTCTGTGCTACATTACCGGGAGGTACGCTTTGTTTAGCTTTAGCTGCATCATCAAGTAAGTCAGAGTTTAAGTCAGGATCTAGATTGTTTGTGTTAAGATCTAGTTCTAGCTGCTCTGCGTTGTTTAATTTGTTATCTATAGCAGCTTCTGTTTCTATCTCATCAAATGCTTCTTTTCTACGTACTGCATCATCAACTCCAGTAACTCCACCAAGTGAGTCTTCTATCGCTAACTTCTCATTGATAAGCATATCTTGTACTTCTTTACTTAGGTTATCATCACCTAAAGAAAGTAGCTCATCTATTTCTTGCATACGTATTAGCTTCTCATTATCACTACCTATCTCTATCATAGATTGTTTGTAGTTTGATGATGCCTCGTCTAGAGGTTCAAACCAATCTAAAGTCTTAGTGCCCTGTTTAGTATCCATGAATGCACCTATTGTAGTGCCGAGGATAGTAAGTGGAGCTGACTCTAACATGTTAAGTAGCTTACGAGTCTTAGGACTTGTGCTTGTGTTAGTTCTAAAAAAGCTAGGCAAAGGTAAGTTCCCTTGAGGTCCAAATGTTTTAGGAAACATCTGACTCAGGTCATCTGTCATTGTTGCTTCTTCACCTATGTCACTCAGACCTAATATAGCTGAGTCTGTTATACCATGTGCAACTAAGCTAGCACTTAATTTGTTAAACCAAGGTTTACTAAATAATGCACCTCCAGCCATCTTAGCATTTAACTGTCCTTGTACCATATTACCGCCTAAGATAGAAGGTAATACAATCGAGGATATACGTCTTACACCTTGATGCCCGGGGTTGTCAAGCAATGTAGCTTGGTCATACTTTTCATCTATCTTATCAAAGCCGGGTATAATTGTACCAGCTGCATCCATCACAAAGTCAACTAATCCAGCACCGGGTGCAGATAGACCTTGTAGTGTATTATCTAGTACCTTTAACGGATTATCAGAACCATACAAACTACCACGGCTATTCTTTCTGACTTCTTCAGTAGGCATACCGTAGTATTTCTGGTTAAACTCTTCGTAAAGCTTGTCCTTTTCTTCTCCTTTTGGAGCATCCCACCATGTTTTATACTCCTGTCTCATGGTGTCGTGGTTCTTCTTGATATCTAAATCAACAGAACTTGCACCAAACTTAGATCCGAAAGGAGCAGCAAAGATAGTACTTGTTTCTTTAGGCTCGTTTTCTTCTTCAAGAAAATCAAAGCCTTCTACATTTTGATTCTCTTCGTTCATTCTGGTCTCCTTAATCGTTCTCTAAGTGCAGGGTTTAAAAGAAACTCCCATGCTTGTGTGCCTGTCTGCTCTTCAAGAGCTGATACACATATAGCAAAAGAATCTATTTTAGGATCACCTGTTGCACTTCGTGGTCCAAGTATCTCATCACACCACTGTTGTGCTCCCCACTGTATGTTCGTGGTTTCTGCTTTCTTATCAATTTTATTTTTAATAGAGTTTCTTAGTTTTATAGGGTCTACATTACCAAGTTGCTCATCTTGTAAATGATTTAACAAAGCATTATTATGTGATTTGTTGTGTAAAAAATTATATAAATCTGTAGAGGGTATAGTACCATCTTCAAAACCATCACGTATAATAGTTTCAAGTGCACCTTGACGTGCATCACCTGTAAGTTCTCTGTTAAAAGAACCTTGTAATTTACCATCAATTTCAATAGATGATAAGTCACCAAACTGTTGTCCAGAGTTTTTAACAAATATAACACCCATAGACTTACTCTGTTTTTGTAAGAATGGTCCAGAGCCACGATAACCTAACTCGTTAAACTTGACTAGCTCACCATCAGGACCTATACCTAGCATACGATCTACAGCTGTTGTAGCTGCTTCCCATCTTTCTTGTGTAGTTCCTTTACCTTTGTTGTTTCTGTATATAGTCAAAGCCTGAGCTAACGCATCTCTATCTATATCATTAGATGATGGATCTTTTGTACGATCTAGTGTGCCATGTTTATAGACTTTATCTATAGACAGCTTCATCTGTGATAGTAGAGTGTTATCAAGTTTGTTTATATCTACACCATTTACATAAGCTAGTTCTTTTAGATCTTCGTAAATAAAACCTATAGTTTGATCTGCTTCATCCATCTTAGCCCATGCACCATATACAGTAGCAAAGTCACCATTCTTATATGCCTGTATTACAACAGAGTTAAGAGTGTTAACATCGTGCTTATCATCAGCATAGCCTAGTGCTCCAGCGAATACAGCTCTTGCATGTTTGTTGCCGTTGCTAGCATACCAGTCATTCCAAAACGCATCGTTATAGCCTGCACCGTCTTTGTTCTTGTACTGACCACTTTCTAGTTTAGTTTTGTATTCTATAGAAGCTGCTTTGTATTTGTTGTCTTCTACATACTCTCTAGCTTTAGCATTCTTCTTGTCAGCATCTGACCAGTACTCATACAGCTCTGCTTCCATGTTAGGAAACTTACCAAGTATACGATTAAACTTAGCAGTCTTGTTTCCTGTAGCTCCTGTGATTTCGTAGCCATGCTTGTTTTCAGCAGTTACACCAAGTACTTCTGACTTAAACTTTTCCCATCCGCCTACACCTTGATACATAGTATTGTCAGCTTGGTCTTTAGCCCAGCCTAAAAATACATCTTTCTTATTAACTGTTAGTTGACGAGAGTATGTACCATTACGATCTTTGACGGGTAGAGCATATATGCTAGTCTGTATTTCTTTCCATTTAGCATTTCTAGTTTTGTAATCAGTAGCAGCTTGTATCTGTTTTAGACCTCCATCAATATTCTCTGACAGTTGCATGTAGTCAGTTTCTAGAGTTAGCTGATTCTCCTGTACTAATCCCTTAGTTCTAAATAGTTCTTGTATTTTAAATCCAGCTTCAGACTTAGGATTGATGCCTAGCTGTTTGAGTATTTCTAAAGAACGGAATTGATATAACTTAGTAATGTTATTCTTAGTTAGGTCTAAGCCCATCTGTTGAGCTATACCTTTTATATCCTCTCCTTGCCTACTAAAATTATCAGTAAAATCCTTGACTAATAATTTTTGTGTAATAGGATTCTTAATTTTTAACTGATGAGTTAGATAATCAAAATCTGATTTAGCATTTAACTCACCGTTTTTATAGTCTTCAAATGCTTTAGATCTTATGTTAACGGCGTCATCATATGCTTTACCAGCATTTACTTTATCATATAGATAGTTAATATTATCTAATGTGCCATCAGAACTAATCTGATTAAACTCATCTATAGCTGCATTAGTCTGTATAAAGTCTTTAGTGTTTTGTGCTAGACCTTGAAACTGTTTAGCTAGTTTGGGGCTAAGTCTGCCCCATACTCCAGCTAAGTTATCATACTCTTTTGCTTGATCTGCAAGTGACTTAAGTTCACTCTTTTTGTTTCTGTCAAGAGCAGCCTTTTGTAATTTAAAAGGCGTCTCGACTTCTATCTCATTTAGCAGCTTTCTGTTTTCAGCTTCGTTCTTAAACTTTCTATCCATGCCGGATATCATCAGTTCATCTTGCTGTTTCTGTTGTAAAGCTGCTGTCTTCAATCCATCTACAATAGTTTTCGACTGCTGTTGCATGGCTCGTAAGCCGTCGTTTGCCTGTGTAAATCTTGGATTACCTCCTTTAGCGTACTTTCGGAAGTATTTGTTTGTTGCCATAATTAATTAACCAAATATTTTTGGTATAGCTGATGCGGTTATTTGTGATGCTGCTCCAGCAAGGCTTCCAATACTTGTACCCCATACCTGTGCTGCTGCCGCAGATGGAGATATCATAGCTCCTTGTATAGGTTGTGGTCCAAAGTCATAATCTTGGAATACTCGTGGATACATAAATTGTGCTTGTGGTGTAGCTAGTGGTGCGATTGGCATAGGTAGCTCACCGGGGTCTAACATCTTAGATGCGTAGGCATTCAAATCAGCTATGCTACGTTCTCGACCTATTGCACGTAATGCACTGTTTGATGCTACTGTTGCATTCTCTAAAGAGTCGCTAAGTTGTGTAAGGGCTACGCCTGCTTTGAGTGTAGACACGCTTCTTGCTTTGTCAGCAGATCGTCCTGTCACACCTCTAGCTCGTATTGCACCTTCTGCAAGTAACGCATCTAGGAATACTTCATTCTTTTCATATCTGTTTTCTGCTTCTATTTCTTTCAGCTGACGACGCTCATCCATTCTAGCTGCTTTCTCATTCATAGAGTTTAAGCTAGTCTGGAATGAGTATATATCTTCAGACTTCTGAAACATACGATCATTAGTATCTTGCTGCTGATTTCGTATCTGTAAGTTGTAGTTGTACTGTCTGGCAGCTGTAGCATCTTTGTATGCTGCTAGTCTACCTTCAGCTTCAGCTTTCATTTCTACTTCTCTTACAGCATAATCACGTTTAGCTATGGCTGCATCTTTCTGCATCTGCCATGCTTCTGTGTCATATTTATACTGTGCATTGGTAGCATCATTTCTTGATTGCTGTGCATCTTTAGCTGCATCGGAGGACTTTTTAGCACCATATAATGCAACGCCTGCTCCGATAAGTACTGGTAATATCATTAAGTTCTCCTGTAAAATCTAGGTGAGTATATTCCTTCCCACATCATAGAGTTAAGAGAGACAGGAAATGGTGAGTCGTTAAATAAACGTAGTGTAAAGTTATCTGGTCTTTGGTGTATAGGTAAAGTAAATACAGTATGATCTGAGACTGCAATATCATTAGCTAGATAGTTGTCAGCCATAATAACTGGATTTAGATTGTACCACTCATCAATGTATATAAGTATAGTTGCATTAAGAGCTGGTGCAGAACTAAATGTAATCTTAGGTAGAGCACCAGTTCTGTCAACTGTAAATGCTGTAGTTACCACGTTGTTTACTTTAACTTTAATCTGGTCATCATCTATATAGTTAATATCCTCGTTAGTCCAAGGATATACTGTTGTAGACCCATCACCTGTATACTCTTTCTTACCTTGACGTATACCTTTAGATCTTAATTTAAAACCCATAACTCCTGATAAACCTACAGCAAACTTCATACGAGCTATTGTAAGGTTAGCAGTAAAGTCACTGCGTTTCATATCATCATCTATTTTATAATATGTCTTAGGTAGTATGACATCAAAGTCAAACTTATAACCAACTATAACATCACTAGCTACACTTGTCAAGTTTTTAAATGGTACTTTAAAATATGTGTTACCACCTTCTACTACACGTTCTGGAGATATAGTAAATCCAGATTCAATAAACTGACCTGTAGCTGTAGTACCTTTAATAACTAGCACAGGTGTCAGGTCAGTAGCATCGTTGTAAGGTATAAAACACTTACTAAAGTTACCAGCTGTGTCAAATGTAACAGAGCTAGCTGTCGCATATAAGTCTATACATGGATTTAGTTTCTGTCCATCGTTATTAACAATGATAGCGTCATCAGGACTCTGGCTAAGACTAGCTTTGCTGAGAGTAAATTGACCGCCCTGTTTTGTTACAGCAAAAAATTCGTCAGAGTCTGTTGCTATAGTTTGTACATTACCCGGGGCTAGCCAGTTAAACCATGTTTGTAGTTTAATATCTTTACCTTCTACATACTGTCTAAAGAAATATATGTATCTTGTAGACTGTCCTGAGAAAGCTATAAACTGGTTCTGTGCACTTGATATAAGTGTATCCATACTAGATGGTATCCACTCATTTACTACTCTACCAATGTCAGCTACCTGTGGGTTTTCGTTTTCTCCACGTGTAACCATAGCAAACACACGAGTATAACTAGGTGTCTTACTGATAAAGTTAATCGTTGTACCTGTATCAACAGGGTCAATAACAGTGTCCATCTCATAGTTAGCGATGGCACGTATTACGGATTTAGTTGGTGTAAGTACTCCGTCAGAAGCTCCCATAAGAAACTGCTGGTTAGCACTAAATAGTACTAGACCCTGAGTAGATGGTAATACACTATGAAGTGCAACGGGCTTAATGGTTGCAGCTGCTAAATCTATAGGGTCTGCATCTGTAACAATCTGTGCAGATGTATGATAAAAATTAAAGAAGTCATCTGACTGACTCATAGATACAGTATCTTGAGATAAGAAACCTAGTCTATTGTTATGAAAGAATGACTGTTGTATCTTTTGACCTATAAATGATGGGTGTGAGTTAGTGTCATCATCACCTACTGCTCTAGCTGTCCATGATACACGCTGTAATGTAAAGTTATTAACACTAGGATTTAGTAATTCATGCGGCATAGTTGATGCATCTAGTCCTGTAGATGTGTTAGGAGCTAAGGATTCTGACCAGTATCCCGGTCCAGATGTACCATTGTTAGCTACAAATTTTAAATAGTATGCAGATGTTAATGCTCCACTGTTAATAATTTTAACAACATGGTTATGTATTGATTCTGTAGGTAGCTCACTGAGTGTTGCTACACTGTCTTGAAATACATTCATCTGATTAGCATAAGGTCCACCTGTACCTGTAAGAGTAAAGGACGCACCAGTACGTACTAATCGTAAGTTATCTTTAAGTTTAGTTACAGTAAGATTACTGATACTTAAGTTATCTATAGCTGTTTTAATTTTACCTAAAGCATCTGAGTATGTATCATTGTTATCAGTAGTCACTGTCCATGATTGTCCAGCAACTGTACCTTCGTATGCAGTCTCAGTTGATACACCAGAGATTCTGATAGTACCTTGTCTGTTTGCATTAAATGTAGGGTCAGCATTCTTAGCTGCTACCTTAATTTTGTTTGTAATTATAGATTTATCTTGTATAGTCAGTACGTCATAATCCGTACGTACTCCTGTAAGGTACGCCTGTGCCCCTGTACCGTACGTAATAGTACATGCGGCAAAGGTAACAGCATTCCAGATTGCAATGGCTCCTGTAGAGCCTCCTGACGCTGGTGTGATGCACCCTATATATTTTTCTGAATCAGTTCTTGATATAAAGAACCACTTGGAGTTGTCGTATGTAGTGCCTGTACCTAGATTACCTATATGCTGAAACCCCGGTCTTTTTGTAAGACCAAAGGTTGGATCAGGATAGCCGTTGATGCACTCCTCGACTTGACCGGGAAGTTTCTTGTCATCAGATTGTCTAGATACTCCACCGAGATAGTCGTCAACTCGTTGAGTTACTGCTGGCATTATCGTTGTAAAGCGTGAAATGGTTGATAGCTTTGGTAGAAGTTTTGAGAGTCTTGTGGATGTCCAAACATAGTGAACTGTCCCTGTTGTGTTTCATACTCCATAGCCATAGCTCTTGACTGTACCTCTTGCTGTTGTAAGCGAGTGTACTGATCGTCGTCTCCTACTATTCTACCAGACACTAAAGTAGCTGCTCTGGCTGTAATGTAGTTACGTATTGGTTCTGGTAAATCTATATAGTCAAACTCCCATACGACATCACATTCAATAGGACTGTACTCCCATGTGTATCTATGGTTCTGTCTATCGTATAACTTACCTGATCTTCTGACTGCATTGTAAGGTGTGTTCTGTGCATTCTCTGTTAACTTAATCTGTATTACGTTATTAGGAATGAGTATTTCATTATTGTTATCTTTATTAAACTCGTAGTGGTACTCCTTGTTAAAAGTCCATCCTTCGGATTGTACCTCTCGTGACACCTGTAACAGTGTATCATAAGCAA